>JACDZJ010000005.1_pt1 | contig 122904 bp, 82 predicted proteins | sample 7365721 | NCBI WGS metagenome assembly JACDZJ01 (sample SAMN15143480, study PRJNA637477) | pond metagenome | biome: freshwater wetland ecosystem [ENVO:00000243]; feature: pond [ENVO:00000033]; material: pond water [ENVO:00002228]; isolation source: pond water containing pink berries ... | reverse complement strand
GTTAAGCAAGCCGCGTGACAGTTCCGGCAACCACATCAGTTTGGATCGCACCCGGATGCGGGCCAAGCGTAGAGTGTGCTGATCCGCACTACGGACCGGGCGCCGCCGCCGAAACAACGCAATGGACAGACCGAACGGCCGAAACAACCGACGAATGGGCAGCCGTCCACTTGCTTCGCGGGCAGACTGAATTTACGCTCACCAAGCGCGCCAGGTACACAAAGGCAGCGCGATCGAATAAACGCACATGGAGATCCTCAATGAAAACGTCTTGCTCCCGCTTGTCGCACACCGCTTGGTTGTCCGCCGCCCTGATTGCACTGTCTGCTGGTCCAGTCCTGGCCGAGTCCGCCTGCAAGGGGCTCGGTCAGGGTCCCTGCGCGGGCAAGACGGACTGCACCTGGGTCGATGGGTACACCCGTAAGGACGGCATCAATGTGTCCGGCCATTGTAAGGCCGTCGGTAAGCGGGATGGGGCCGCGGCAGCCAAGGAGACCACCCCCGCCGCCAAGGAAAAACCGGCGCCGATGGTTGTCAAGGAGAAGGCGCCGCCTGCACCGGCTGCAAGTACGGGCGCTATGGAGGCACCGCCCGCCAAGGTCAAGAACACCGCGACGCTGCCGGCGCAACCAGCGGCTCAATAGTCAGGCGACGGCGCGGGGCGTCCGCGCCGCCGCGGGTCAGGCTTCAGGCTTCAGGCTTCAGGCTTCAGGCTTCAGGCTTCAGGCGTCACGGTCCGCGGCAGACCCAGCAGGTCCGATACGGCAGCGACCGATTGCTCGATGATGACCTGACGGCGGGCCGGCGAGCCGGCATCCACGCCGGTACAGACCGCTTCACACAGCCAATCCGTCGGCGACTCGAAATCGCAGTGACTGGCCCCCGCGACCGGTATGAGCCGCGCCTTCGGGCTGACGGCGAAGACCGCGCGGCCATTGTTGCCGGCATTGCAGCCGGCCGGCTCCCCGGCCAGTCCAATCAGCGGCTTGTCCAGGGCGCGCGCCATCCCGACCCCAATGCCTTGCGTATCGACCAAATCCAGCACCAGGACGCCGACGGCCGTCGGATCCAGCCGTCCGGCGACCAGGGCGGCCAACCCGCCGGCCGAGAAACCCGCATAGACCACCTGCCGCGCCCCCAGGTCGCGGGCGACGGCGATCATGTCGCGGCCGTTCTGGACGTGCCGGCCATCCCAGGGGCGGCTGTTGCAGAGGTTCAGGGTCACGGCGGGGATACCCCGTTCGGCCAGCGCGATGGCCAGGCCCTCCAGGCGGCGTTGGTCGCGCAGAAAGCCGTGGGCGAGGATGACCGGAGTCTGCGTGCGCGGTTGACGCGGCGCAAACCGCCGGGTCTCGATCCGGCAACCGGTGGCGGACTGCAGGATGCCCGCTTGAATGACGAGACCGCCGGCCGTGCCGGGGGCCGTCAAGGGGCTGGCTGCGTTTGGTGGGAGGAGGGTGCCCGACGCGCGTCGGCCCATGCCGGGACAGCCGACCAGCGCGAAGGTCAGCGCCAGAGCGGCCAGCAGACCGGCGCCGAGCCGGGTGCGTGTGGCGGATGGCGATGGCGGTTTCATGCGCTCAAAGGTGGGGGCAATCCGCGGTTTCCGAGGATAAACACCCGCGGCAGGGTCGGCTGAAACCGCCCGGATGCGCGCTTTCCGGGTCGCCGACGCTGCTATAATGTCAGGCCGGCTTGACACTTGGGTGCGTCACCCGGGCCGGATCTTTCACCGCTCATCGCGCAACCGCGACAGGATTCCCATGAACGCCACGACCGTACATCCATTGAATCATCCCAACGACGCCGGTATCGTCCGCCGTGTGGCCCTGCCCGATGCCCTGGATGCCGCGCGTACCCGCATCCGCGTCCCCGAATTCGGTCAACTGAGCTATTACAGCGCCGGCCCCGGCCAGGGTCGCCCGCTGGTGTTGATTCACAGCATCAATGCCGCCCCCAGCGCCTATGAGATGAAGCCGCTGTTCGACCGCTACCGTTCCGAGCGTCCGGTACTCGTGCCCGATCTGCCGGGCTTCGGCTTCTCCGATCGGCCGGACATCGCCTACACGCCGGATGTCTTCGTCAAGGCCCTGGTCGAATTCATGCGCCGGGTCGTCGTCCAGCCCGCCGACCTGGTATCACTCTCACTGGGCGGCGAATTCGCCGCGCGGGTGGCCATCGAGGTGCCGGAACTGGTCAACTCGCTGGTGCTGATCTCACCCACCGGGTTCAGTTCCCGCACCATGCCCGGCGGTGAGAAGGGTATGCGCCTGCATCGTGTCATCAGCCTGCCCGGTCTGGGTCAGGGCGCCTATACCGCGCTGACCTCGCGGCCCAGCATCCGCTATTTCCTGCGGCGCTCATTCGTCGGTCCGGTGCCGGAGGCGATGGTCGAGTACGCCTATGCGACAACCCATCAGCCGGGCGCGCGCTTTGCGCCGCTCTACTTCCTGGCCGGTCAGATCTTCACCCAGGACGCGACCAACCAGATTTATTCCAAGGTTACACAGCGCGCCCTGGTGCTCTACGATCGAGACCCGAACATCAACTTCGATCTCTTGCCGGCGTTCCTGCCCGGCCGGGCGAACTGGCAGGCCCAGCGCGTCACGCCGTCGCTCGGCGTGCCGCATTGGGAGCGCCTCCCCGAGACCGCGACCGCCATCGAGGGCTTTTGGGCCGGGCAGAACTGACGGCCAACCCGCGCGTCCCCATCGAACGCGAACGTTCAGCGGCGACGGCCCCGCCCGGCTTACGGGTCGGGGCCGCGCACCCCGCGGCCAGCCGCGCGGCTGGCCCGTCACACGACACGCCGAGCAGGCGGGAGGATTGGGAATGGTGCAATGACGAATACCGCCATGGCGAAGCCTTCGCCCTGCTGATGCGTGCCCAGCCGCAGCTGCTGCGCGGACTCAACCGCTATTGGATTCGGTTTTTCGTGCTCGCCGTCTACGCCACCATGTATGTCCGCGACCACACCCGCCCCGTGCTCTACGAGGCCCTGGGTATCGATCCGACCACGTTCGACTATCAGGTGTTCGCCATCACCACCGAGATCAGCCGGCAGGTGTTCCCGCTGACGCTGGAGACGGACGACCCGCGCTTCCGGGCCGGTCTGGCTGATCTGCTCGTGGTGGCGCAGGCCAGCGCTGCCGCCAAGGCGCAGGGCGGCGTCATCGGTTCGCTCAAACGCGCGGGGCTGAGCGTCAAAGCCGCGCTGCTGTTCGCTCGACTTTACTTCCTGCCCACCAGCCCGAATCAGGCGCCGGAGCGGGTGCGGGTGGCCCCGGCCTGGTGAGCATCGGTCTGAATGGTCAGCAGAAACTCCATGCGCGACTCGGCAGTGCCGAAATAGCTCCCTTCCACCGGCAAGGTGCCGGCCGGGTCCAGGGCCGCGGCGAGCGGGAGATGCCCGTCCGTGACGGCAATCCCTCGCGTGGGATCGTAACCGTACCAGCCGGCCCCCGGCAGATAGACCTCGGGCCAGGCATGGAGGTAGCGCCGGTCGGTCTCCATGGCCGAACGGTCCTGATAGCCGCTGACGAAGCGGGCCGCCAGGCCCGCGACGCGACAGAGCGCCACGAACAGCACGGTCTGATCACGACAGGCGCCGCGACCTCGGTCGAGTGTTTCCGCTGGGGTCTGCGGGGCGCCGGTGGGGCGGATTTCGCGGACGATCGATGCGTAAATCCACTGATTCAGGCACTCCAGATACGCCAGGAGATCGCCGCCCGCCCGCTCCTGGAGGCGTGTCGCCAATTGGGTCACGACGGGTGGGGCCGGCGGTCCGGACAGATATGGGGCGAGCGGATCGGCCTCCGCGATTGGATAGCGCAGGGGCAACCGGCTATGCGCCGCGTCCAACACCGGCACGTACTCCGCGGCGGAACCGGTCTCCACCACCAGGTGGGTGGTGAGATACAGATGCCGGGTTTCGCCCATGAATTGCAGCCGCACGACGCGGTTACCGGCCGGGTCCAGACACTCCAGTCGAACCGACGGGGCCGGGTCCACCTCAAGCCGGTAGTGGATCTCGCTCAGGGGCCCGCCGGGGCGCGGCCGTAAGCGGACCGTTTGGGGTCCCAGCCGCACCGGTTCGCTGTAGGTATAGGTGGTCCTGTGGTCAGTCTCGATTCGCATGGTCCGGTCGATGGCAGCGGTGAAGTGGGGCGTCAGAGCGACGCGTCATGGTCCCACAGGAAGACCGCGGGAGCTTGCCTTGCGGATCGATTCCATCCGCCGCCGTGAAATCCAGCCGCTGAGCGGACCGGGGTTCGGTAAAATCAAGTTTCGACTCCAACCAGATCCAGCAGGACCCACGGTGGCAAAGACGCCGACGAAACGATCATCAGCGCACAGGCCGCAACCCGACCCGGCCCAGATCAAGGCCATCGAGCGTTTGCTCGGGACGGAAGACTATCCGCACGCGATTGCGCGGGCACGCGCGCTGGTGGCGCGCTACCCCGATCACGGCGGCGCCAATCGGTTACTGGTCGATGCGCTGTATCAGGGCGAGGGTCGGGCCGCCGCCACCCTGGCCGCCTATCAGTGGGCGGAACGGCGGCCGAATAGTCTGGCCGCTGCGGAGGCACTCTTCCAACTCGCGGTCGAGGGCCGGTATTTCCTGCTTGCGCTGCGGGTCGAGTCTCGAATGCAGCAGCTGGGAGTGATCACCGGCGATGGCCCCCGCACCGACGAGATGATCGATGAATTACTGGAACAACCCGACGGCTCCCGCGCAACCAGAGAGGAACAGGAGCGGTTCGAGATCGGCAAGGTGCACCTGGAGGCTCACGATTTCGTCGGCGCCGCGCGTGTCCTGGAGGGTGTCGACACGACCCCGGCGCGCAACAACCGGGCCCTCGCCCTGTTTCACCTGGATCGCGCCGACGCCGCCTTGACAGCCTTCCTGGATGCCTGGGCGCGCGACCCGGACAATCTTTTCGCCCTGAGTTTCGCCCTGCAGCTGCGGCTGTATCGCGGCGATGAGACTGGTGCCCGCGGGCTCGCGGTTCCCTTGGCTCAGGCCCATGCGCGGCGTGCCGAAGATGCCCAGGCCCAGGTCGCCGCGTTGCTGCTGCTTCAGGAGAACCAAGCCGCGTGGAAGGCCTTCGAGCGCACCAGTCGAGCGGACTGGACGGCTGAGCAGACCGGTCTCCTGGAGGCCTTGCGACTCTTACAGGGCGCCGGGGCGGCCAGTCGACTCGGGCGTCGTGAGCAGGCCAAGACGTTGTGGGAACAGGCACTGAAGCAGAGTCCGGGACTCCCGGCCGCGACCGCCAACCTCGCGGCCCTGAAAGCGGACGGCAAGCCGCCCACCTACCCGATGATCTTTGACCTGGGCGTGGTATTGCCCGTCGCCTGGGTCAATGGCATTGTCACCAGCAAGACCACGCCAAAGACGCTCGAGTCACACCTCAGCGCGCTGACTGCCACCGATGGCTACCTGGACGCCATCTACCGTGGCGGCGATGACCGCGTACGCAGCATCGTCGGGCTCCTGCTGAGACATCGGCTGAAATTCCCCCATCCGGTCTCCGCCACGGCCGACCCGAGCGCGCGGCATGCACCGCTCATCCTCCGGGAACTGGCACGCCTGCCCATTGGTACGAAGGAGGAACACCTCGGGTTCTTCACCGCCCTGCGCGAACACAATCTGCTTGGAACCGACGAGATCATCGAATATTGGGACGGCACATCACTGCAGCGGATCCAGATGCTCGCGACCCAGATCGATCGTGAACCGGGGCCGATCGATCTGCCGGACGACCTCCGGCCTGTTCTCGAACAAGCCCTGAAGCTGCTGCTGGAAGGCCGGATCGAAGCTGCAGAGGCCTGCCTCAATACGATCCTGGAACGCGTCCCCGAACACCCCATCGCCTTAGGTAATCTGGCAGGAATCCGCTCAGGCCAGGGCCGGTATCAGGAAGTCGAGGCGATCCTGCGCCGGATCATCGCCGCCCACCCCGACTACCTGTTCGCCCGGTGCAACTTGGCCGCCATCGAAATCGAGGCGGGTCATCTGGACGCGGCCAAAGCATTACTTGATGGCCTCGTGCAGCGGCCGCGGCTGCACGTTCAGGAGGCATTTTCACTTTACAGTGTCATGGCGATGCTGAATCAGGCATCAGGCCAAGGTGCGTCTGCCGACGGACTCATCGCCACCCTCGAGCGGCTGGTGGAAAACGAACTGGACGAGCGGATGCTCGCCAACGCCAAGGCCCGGGTCGCACAGGTGACCGCGAAGAAGCGTCGCACGACCGGCTTCAGGTCATTCTTCGGACTGAAGGACTGAAGGACTGAAGGACTGACCGATGTTGTCGAAGCGGCCGCGGCGGCCGATACCAACTATGAACCGTATGGCCCAAGAAAGCGCTCGCCATTGAAATGGATGACATGAGAAGGTGCGTCCGCGACCCATACCTCAGTTTCCCAAGCGATCTCAGCGAGATAGCGCCCCATGATCATACGATTCGGGAAGGCCGTCACATATACCAGCCCAGCCTTGGCATTCTTGAACAGATAGGCCAGCTCCGCTCGCCGCTTTCCATCGACAGGACCGTGACTGGTGACAGACTCTATCAAGAGCAGCCAATTCTCGCGAACATAATGAAGCACGACATCGGGCATCTTGCCGTGAAGATCGATACTCACTCCGAGACTCGCTAATAACGGAGCGTCGAAATATCCCCATTTTTCGCCGGTGTCTCCGGCATAGACCAGAACGCTTCCAGGCGCGAAACGCTGAGCGAAGTCCTCGATGATTTCTCGGATAAGTTCACTATGAGAACCAGGGCTGAGCGTAATCACTTTACCCGGTGCGATCTGCACCGGGATTCGGCTCTGCTCACGGACCATTGCATATCGATTAGCCAGGGTCTCACGTTCAGCCAAATAAGCCACCAGATAATCATGCCAGCTTGGAGTACCGAAGCTGCGCAACAGTGTCAACGCAGCAGGCTCTATCTGGTAAACAGCCTTCGGGCTATTGACCGGTCGCAGCAGGTTGTCTGGATTGTAGAGCGCAATACCCGCATCGACAAACTGATGCATGGTCTGGCGCCGAACAGTCTCGCGCGTGTTGGGTGCGTAGTCTTTTCCGTAGTGCTCACGCGCCCAGTCCATAATCGGTGTGATGCCGATGAGCGGATTCTCGGCCTGCGCCCAAGTTTTATCCGGCGTGAGGTTCAACAGAGCCAGCAAACACAGAGCGGAGCGCTCGTTGTGCTGGGCACGAGGCAGACCGAGCGAGATCAGGATCTGGTACGCGCCCTCGGTATGACCGTTATGTTGCGTCATGCCAAAGACATCTCAAATTTATTATCGATCATCGCCTGGGTCAACACGCAATCTTGCTCCATTGCCCAAGCCCCAAGGGCAATCAACACTTCGCGGCTTGGATATTTCATGAGCTTAAGATCCGTTGCGTTCACCTGCGTATGTCCGCTAAAACGTCGAAAATTCTCATCCACCGCCGTTGTGCTGAGAAAGACGGCTAAACCGTGAGCCAAAGCCTCCGGCAAACCTTTTCTGCTTTGATGAAATACATTCAAGTGGTTCTCAAAGCCAAAAGCCTCGACACCGTCGAACGCGTCCGGATTCACCACGCCGGCAACAACGCGCCGCTTTTCCTCTTTCGCTGAGAAGCGGCGTACCACGCAATAACAGCCTACCGGGTAAAGCCACTTCTCGGTTTCCGGGTTGCGCCGAATCGCGTTCGCTTTATTCAGTCCTGGTTGCGGCCACTGTGTCTTCAGGCACCTGAAATGCGCGGGGTAGAGTAGCGGGACCGCGCCTGGTTCCGGCATAGGACGCAGATGTTCTTTGAGTCTGAAATCGACAACTGGTCCGGTTGATACATGGACGCCAAGATCCTCCAATGAATAGCGGATGGCACCTGATCGCTCAATAGGACTCGGCTCACTCGTGGTCGGTACGTGAATAAAGCGCGCTGCATCATCAGGAAACACAATACGCTCAAAGGGATGCGTGTTGATGCTGAGATCAACGAAACTGTCATCGGTGGAGGTGGAGACGGTGACCTCGCCTTGTCGGCCGCCGCGTTCAAGTACGAGAATGATGTTCTCCTGTAGTACCGCATCGTCTTTGAACTGCTTGTTGCGCGAGTCAAACAGGTGCAACTGATGGATCGCGGTACGCTCCAGCAAAAAGTCGCGGAATGGCCGGTAATAAGGTCCGTTGCAGAAGCTGCGTGGGATGATCGCGACAAGCTGTCCGCCAGGCGCCAGCAGGGCCACTGTCAATGCGAGAAACGCCGAGTACAAGTTGACTGTCTCAATCCCGACTTGCCTCAGCAACAGACGGTGATGGGAGTCGCTATTGATTTTCTTGTAAGGCGGATTCAGGATCGCGTGAGTAAAATCGCACTGCCCGAACTGCATCCGATTGACAGCCTGTTCGATGAAGTCACCACCAAGCACTTCGTATGTTAATGAGACTTCAGTCGCATGGCTGGAAAGCGTATGATTGAGCTCGTGCTGAAGCAGGTTGTCCAGTTCAAAAGCCGTCACCGTGATTTCCGAAAAAGCCAGATCACCGGATTGACACCTAGCGAGGAATGCGCTTGAAAGAGAGCCAATACCCGCGCCCGGATCAAGCAGCCGGCACGGGCATTTCAGCATCGGGCTGAATAGTCCGGCCATAAAGCGAGCGGTAGTGGCCGGCGTGAGAAACTGACCAAACTGCGATTTCCGCTTCGCCGCGGTGTTTCTGGATAGGCTTAATCGGGTCTCTTCAACGGCCGATAACAATCGGTTTGCCTCCTGGATAGCGTGTAGCCCGTCGTTTGGTGGTGCTCAGGTCAGCGGTTCTCTCCCGGTTGAACCTTGGTCATAAACCTGGCCGCCGCGCGATCTGCGCGGTCGTCGGTCCGCACAGCGGACCCTACAGATCGCGGTTTTCCCGTAGGGTCCGCTGTGCGGACCGTCGGCGGCGAACAGGATACCCCAGGTCGACGATCGTCTCGTCCTGTTCGCCAAACCTGACAGGATCGGGAAGACGGTCAAATCGCAAGGCGTGGGCCTTGGGGCAGCCCAGGTTTCCCGGTATACACTACGAAACGACCAGACCGGCCGCTGAATCAGCCGGCATAGAACCGACAACCGGGGAAACACGTGACGCCTGGCGGACAAGACGTGAGACGCGGTAAGCACTGGGCCGCGGCCGGGCAGGGCGCCTTGATGCTGCTGGCCGTCTGGGTTGCGTTCGCGAACGCGGCGACGGAACAGGAGTATGGTCCGATCCGCTCCGGGGAGACCCTGTGGCAAGTGGCGGGCCGGGTCCACCCCGGTGTCGGGCTCGATCGGAATCAGATCATGCTGGCCCTGCTGCGGGCCAATCCGGATGCCTTCACACCGTCCTGCAATGTCAACGGAACCTTGCGCCGCGGCGCTCGACTGCGGGTGCCGACGCCGGACGTGATCGCCGCAGTGGATCGGCAAACCGCGCGAGCGACAATTGCGCAACAGGCACGGGAATGGGCCGATCATCGCCGGAGCGGCGGACCGCTGGACTGTGCGCCCGTCGCTCCAAGTGCCCCGGAAGAGGTCGCGGAGACGCCCGACGCGACCGCATCAACCGCTGTCGACCTGCCGCCCCCGGCACCGGCGAGCACGTCCGTCCCGCAGCCGGTTCCGGCAAGCACATCGCCCGACCCCGACCAGCCGCAGTTGGCCAAGGTCTACCCGGACGCATCGATCTCGATCCAGCCGACGACCCCGGACGCGCCGGAACAACCAAGAACCCTGTTGCCGCCCGGTGCACGCGCCCCTGCATGGCTCCTCACGGCCTTGACCATCGGTCTGCTGGGGATCGCGTTGATCCGCTGGGAGCAGGTCCACTTGGGCCGGACCGCGCGCCTGACCCCAACCGCGGCGCTCGCGGCGGCGATCAACCTGCCAAGACGTGCCGTGTTGCTGCTGGTGCTCGGACCGCGCGATCTGCACCTGCTGTTGTTGCTGGCCGCCGTGATCGGTGTGCTCGGTGCCCTGGTGACCGTGCTGTTTCGCGAGGCGATCGACGGGCTGGCGTCGCTCTACGGAGGCCACGGCAGCAGCTTGGCGGCCATGGCCGTGGCTCTGCCGGCCTGGCAACGGCTGCTGATCCCCGCACTCGGCGGCCTGATCGCCGGCCTGATCCTGCAGGAGATCGGCACCCGGCTACGGGGCCGCACCACCACCGATTATATGGAGGCCGTGGCGGTCGGGGACGGCTGGATCAGTGTCCGTCAAAGTCTGGTGCGGGCGACCTCGTCCCTGTTCACGGTGGCTTCCGGCGGCTCGATCGGACGCGAGGGGGCGATGGTGCAATTGGCGGCAATGGTCGCCTCGGTCCTGGGGCGGATCAGCCGCTTACCGACCGACCGCTTGCGTTTGCTGGTCGCCGCCGGCGCGGCGGCCGGACTTGCCGCCGCCTACAACGCGCCGCTCGCCGCGACCATCTTTGTCGCCGAGATCGTCCTCGGCTCCATCGCCCTGGAGTATATCGGGCCGGTGATCGTTGCCGCGGTAATCGCCAGCGTCACGGTTCACGAGATTTTCGGCTATGCACCGGCCTATGCCATCCCCGAGTTCACTCTGGTGAGCGACTGGGAACTGGGGCTCTTTCTCGTGCTCGGCCTGGTCGCCGGTCATCTCGCGCCGCTCTTCCTGCGGCTGCTGGAGCGCACCGCGCAGCTATTCACCCGGATGCCGCTTCCGCTGGTTGGCCGGATGACCATCGGCGGACTCATCGTCGGCGCTATTTCGGTTTACGAACCGCAGGTCTGGGGCAAGGGTTACAGCGTGGTGGACTCGGTGTTGCTCGCACCCTGGGCCTGGCAGGCGCTGGTGACCGTCCTGGTGCTGAAGATGCTCGCAACCGCGGTAACGCTCGGTTCGGGCGGCATCGGCGGCGCTTTCACGCCGACACTCTTCGTCGGCGCCATGCTCGGCGCCCTGTTCGGTACGCTGGTCCATACCGTCCTGCCCGTCGGCACCGGACCGGTCAGCGCTTATGCGGTGGTCGGCATGGGGGCCATGCTGGCGGGGACCACCCACGCGCCACTGATGTCGATTCTGATGATCCTGGAGATGACCATGGATTATCAGATCGTCCTGCCGCTGATGCTCGCGGTCGTCATCGCCCATTACACCGCGGTGCGTTACACCGGGGTCCGACCCATGTATGCCGAGTCACTGCTGCCGCGTTCGGCCGCGCCGGCCTGATGGGCGGGCAACCCCTCTATTTCGACAACCATCCGTCTGTGGCAGCATGATGGGGCCTTCCCTTGCGCTGCGCCGCACGTCAGCGACGCAGGTCACCTGTTGCAACCGACTGACGACGAGGACCGAGGTCATGAAGATGAAGCCGGAGTATCCGACCCTGTTGCTGCTTTCCGGCCTCGCCCTGGCGGGCGTCGCAATGGCAGCAGAACCCCAGACAGCACCGGCCCCAGCGGTCAGTCAGGCCGTCGATCCCGCGGCCATGCAGGCGTTGGACCGCATGGGTGCCTACCTGCGCGGCCTGCCCGCGTTCAACCTCGAAGCGAATGACGCGACCGACGAGGTGCTGGAGTCCGGACAAAAGATTCAACTGTTGAAAACAGTCGCGCTCCAGGTGCGCAAGCCCGACCACCTGCATGCCGAAGTAATAACGGACCGCAAGGCGCGCGAGATCTTCTACGACGGCAAGCAATTCACTTTGTTGGCGCCGGAGACCGGCTACTACGCGACCGTCCCGGCCCCAGCCAGCATCCGCGAACTGCTCACCGAAATCGAAACCAAGTTCGGTATCGAGCTTCCGCTGGTGGATCTCTTTCATTGGGGTGAGAACGCGGACGCGGCAACGGAAGTCACACAGGCAACCGTGGTGGGTACCAGCACGATCGCCGGCCAGGCGGCAGAGCATTACGCTTTCCGCCAGGACGACATCGACTGGCAGATCTGGATTGCGCAAGGTGAGACTGAACCGCAATACCAATATCAACCGTAGCGCGAATGTGAACGTCGACCGCAATGTCAACCGTAACATCAATCGCAATGTCGACGTCCATCGTTACAACGACATTGATGTCGACGTACATCGCCGCTGGAACAACCCCGTCGGAACCGCGGTGGCGATCGGGGCGACCGCCGCGATCATCGGCTCCATCGTCTATTCGCTGCCGCCCTCGTGTTCCATGGTGGAGGTCGGCGGAGTCACCTACCAGCGCTGCGGCTCGACCTGGTACCAGCCGCGCTATGCCGGCACCAGCGTGCAGTATGTCGTGGTGAACTCACCCTATTGAGCAACACGGCAGGCGTGATGAGCATCGCGCTTGACCAGTCGCTCTTGCGCCGGCAACAACGCGCCGCGCTAACGCCCGTCGCTGCGAACCTCAAACACGCAGGCCGGGTCACCCATCGCCTGGCACTGCACCTCGATGACCCGCACCTTGGCGTCGACCAACTCCCTGAAGAGCCGCTCGAAGGTTGCGCCATAGAAGTCGCATAAGGGGACCGGGGCTTGAACACCGAGACACACGCGTGAGCCCTCGATGATGAAGCGGGTCGGCGTTCCGGCCTGGGTACTGAAACGGGCGCTGCCGGCGAAGGTCCAGGCGTTGCGCTCGATCGCTTTGAGCAGGACGCGGCTGGCGAGGAAACCCGGCAGGAATTTCAGCACGACCTGCGCCGGGCGGGGAATGCGCTTGGCCAGCAGATAATCGCCGGTGCGCCGCCCGGCATCGGCACCGATCTGGCGGGCCTCCTTGAGGCCCAGTATGTCGCGCAGAGCTTGATGCAGCGCGGTGACCTCGCGTTCGTCGACCATCTCCTGCGGCAGTGAATCGAGATAACCGGCAAGCCCGGCGCGCTCGAATACGCGGGTCAGGGTCTCCGGGCCCGGACCGTCCCGCAGCGCCTCGGCGACCCGCCAGATGGCGTTCGGCCCGATGCGCGCGGGTGCCGAACCGGCGTCCCCGGCGACTTCTGGTGTTTCCTGTGCACCCATCTTCAACAGACTCGCGCCATGTTCGACTGACCATTGCTCCAAGAGATGGAGATCTCGTGTGGGGCACAGAGGCTGCGCAGGAAATAGCGCCCACGCTGGGTGACCCGCATAGTGTCACCACTGAACTCGACCAGACCGTGGTCGACCCATTGCGTCAGACGTTCATAGTCCCGATCGAAGTCGGTGGCCAGACCGGCCGGTACGTCCAGATTGCACATGAGTCGCGCGACGGCCTGTCGCCGGCGCAGGTCCGCATCGGTCATCGTGTGACCCCAGTGAATGGGGAAATGCCCGGCCTCGATCTCACTGCGCCAGGCGTCGATTCCCGGTTGGTTCTGAATCAGGACCCGATCGACTTCGCCTAAACTGCTGCTGCCAAGCGCAATCAGATGCCGGGTCGGTGAACTGGTGTAACCAAGACAGGTGTGTCGCAGTGTTCCCGCCAACTGCGCATCAGCGAGTTCATCGCCATCGCGCGCAAACCAATCAACCCCGATCCAATGGTAACCGGCGTCGGTGAAGCCGCGTACGGCGCTTTGTAATAAACCGAGCTTTTCCCCGGTGCCAGGCAAGCAACCCGTCTCGATCGCGTATTGATGCGGACGCGCGGTCGGGAGATGGGAATAGCTGAAGCAGCGCACCCGATCCGGATTGATTTCGATGACCCGCTCCAGGGTCGACTCGAAACTCTGTTCGGTCTGGTTCGGCAACCCGTAGATCAGATCCAGGCTGACGTTCTCGAACCCGGTCTCGCGCGCGATGGCGCAGACATCGCGGATCAGACCGAGCGAATTGATCCGACCGATCGCGTGTTGGACCCGGGCATCCAAATCCTGGATACCGAAGCTCACCCCGGTGAAACCCAAACCTTTGAGCAATTCCAGTTGTCCGGCGGATGCGCGCCGCGGATTGCATTCGATCGCCGCGGTCGTGTTGGCGCCGAACCGGAAGCGTCTGGTCAGCATCTCCATCAGTCGGATCAGTTGCGAGTCCGAGAGATAGTTGGGCGTACCGCCGCCCAAATGCAGCTGAGACAAGACGCGTCCCGTACCGAGACGCTCGGTCACCAGATCCATTTCCTGTTCCAAGGTGTCCAGATAGCGGTCGATCCGCTCCGCTTCATGGGTCACCGTGGTATGACAGGCGCAATAGAGACACCGCACCGGACAGAAGGGCAGGTGCACATAGACCGCCACCGCCTCATCCGAACGACCGCCGACGGCGGTCAGGGCACTCGCGTACTCCGCTGACGGCAGTCGTCCGGCGTTGGCCGAGGGCGTGAAGGTGATCGCCTCGGCAGCAGGATGCGCAAAGTGCTCTAGCAGATTCCGCGGAATATCGGCAAAGAGGGTCGGGGTCATGGTGGCCCCCGGCTCAGGTCGTCGACGTGGCGGTTGCAGCCTTCTCCAATCCCGCGGCCGGCACCGCCGGGGGCATTCCAGGCGTGCCGATCTGCTCGTCATACACCTCGTCGCTTGGCCCGCCGCACGCCAGCACCTTGATCGGCGTTCCCTTGAAATTGACGTCGGCGGTCAGATCCGGCCGGCTGAGTTTCAACTCGGCAATCTGCTCGGATGTCAGGACTTTGGTCTCATCGAAGCCCAGATCGACCTCGGTGGAGAAGCCCTTGCGCTTGACCCGTCCCAGATCGTAGAACTTCTTGGTGATCGTGGTTTTGGCGAACGCCTTGAGACACCCCAGCATATAGCGGCGCTTGAACTTATCTCTGATCCAAGGGTATTCGAAGAAACTCTTGCGCATGTAGAAACGCGCGTAGTTTTTCAGCACGCCCTTCAGAACCTGCTCGCGGGTCATCGCCTCCGGCTTCATGATCGGCGTGACGAAGTTGTACTTGGAGTAGTCGCGCACTTCGACCCGATCCCCCAGGTCCTCGAACAATTCGGCGAAGGGCCAGGGGGTATACATGTTCCAATTGACCATATCCGGCTTCCAATCCTGGGCCAGACGGTAGGTCTCCTCAATGGTCTCCGGGGTCTCGTTTTCCAGGCCCATGATGAACTGGACCTCGGCCACGATGCCGGCATCGCGCAGCAGCTTCACGGCCAGCTTGTTCTGCTCCACCGTGGTCTGCTTACGGAACACATCCAGATTCAACTGGGCGGCCGCCTCGGTACCGAGCGAGACGTGCACCAGACCCGCCTTGCGGTACAGCGGCAACAGGTCGCGGTCGCGCATGATGTCGGTCACGCGGGTATTGATGCCCCAGTGAATGTTCACCTTGCGGGCAATCAACTCCTCGCAGAGTGCGACGAACTTGCGCTTGAAGATGGTCGGCTCTTCATCGGCCAGAATCATGAAGCCGACATTGTAATCCCGCACCAGAATCTCGACTTCATCGACGAACTTCTTGGGGTCGCGGTGCCGGTAGGTGCGCCAGAATTTCCATTGCGAACAGAAGCGGCAGGTGAAGGGACAGCCGCGCGCGAAGTTGGGGACCGCCACGCGGCAGTTCAGCGGAATATAGATGTATAGGTCCCATTTGAGCAGCGACCAGTCGGGAACCAGCGCATCCAGATCCTGGATCACCGGGTTCGCCGGGGTCGCCACCACCTGACCGTCATCGTCGAGATAGGCAATACCCAGAATCCGGCGCCGATCCGCCTTATCGGTGCCCTTCTCAACGGACTTGAGCAGGTTGACGATGATCTCCTCGCCTTCACCGCGCACGATGTAATCGATCCAGGGCGCCTCGCCCAGGACCTGGGTGTACATGAACGTGGGGTGAATGCCGCCCAGCACGGTGACGCACTTGGGCAGCGCCTCCTTGGCGAGTTGCAGGGTGCTTTGGGCTTTGTAGATCATCGGGGTGATGGCGGTCGCCAACACCACGTCCGGAGCGTGCTCGCGAATGATCTCACGGAGCTTGTCGTCCGGGATATCCTCGCACATCGCATCAATGAAACGGACATTGTTGTAGCCCGCCTGTTTCAGGGCGCCGCCGATATAGGCCACCCAGCCGGGCGGCCAGTTTCCGGCGATCTCTGCTCCGCCCGCGTGATAGTTCGGCTGAATCATCAAAATGCGCATGTGCTACTCCCGAAAGACTGTGGCTAACCGCTTGCTGTCGTACGTCAAACCCGGCCACGCGGATGGACCAGGTCGTTTCGGTCTTGTTCTTGCCTGCACTGGCACAGGCCCGCCCTCAGGCGTCGCCCCGCGGCTGTTCCTCTGCCCGCTCGATCGAATGCTCCAAAATCAGCGTCCGCTGATCGCAACCAGTTGGGCTGACCGGCCCGACCCGCGGACCCTTGCCCGTTGCGAGCCCACGCGGGAGCGCCACACCGAACGCCGCGACCGCGGCTTGAAGGCCCAGGCCCAGAGTGCTTCGTCCGGCAGGGGCAACACCAGGAACCAGTGTTCGAGCACCGCCAGCGCCAACAAGGCCGCGACCAGGATTTGACCGGTGCTGCCGAAGGGCCCGGTCTCGAGATCAAGCGCCCCGCTGATCATCAGCACACAACCGATGGTTCCGCCACTCACCGACAGCGGAAACAGGTAATTCATGGAGCGCTGGCCCATATAGGACTGGAGAAAGCGCAGGTGCTCCGGCAGCCAATCGATATGCAGGTTCGGCACCCCGAAGAAGATATTGAGCTTCGCACTCCAGCGCATCACCCAGAGCACGCAATAGGTCCAAAGGCCGACTTGATTGTCCGCATCCCAACAGAGTACGGCCAGCAGTAGGCCCATGGCTACCACAGAAAGTTCATGGTAAAGACTGGTGCCGATAGCCAGGCCGAAGCGTCGCCAGGCTCCGCAGCCCGGCGGGCAGGGAGTCTTATGTGGTCCGCTGACCAGACCCATGAAATAGCTCATCTCCAGCGCGCCCCAGACCAGGACACCGCAGGTGAAACCGAGATAGGCGTGCGCGACCGAGGTGCCGCTGCCGGAGACGATGACCCCGAAGGCGGCACCAATCAATACCAGCGCACCACCGGTCAGACTCCAGCGATAGGTGCGTGTCGGCAGGCTATCGAGGTAGAGGATGATCCCGGTTCCGAGCCACCAGACGAATAGGGCATAAAGCGCGGGTGCGGCGTAATCGAACATGCGGTCGTGTTCCAGGCTGGAAACCGGGCGCGCCCTAGAACGGCTGCCGGGTCTGAGTCGCGGTCACCGGGGGCGCGTGCGCGGGATCGGTCCCGCGGGCGTCCAGCAGCGCGGCGAAGGCCCCTTCATTGGTCGGACCGAAGGAGCGCAGTTCGATGACCTGCCCGGTCCCCAGATCGCGCAGGATCAGGCGTCCATCGGCGAGGCGCGCCACCTGAAACGGGGTGTCGTCATCGACCCCGCGGCTGCGGCGCGCGCGCGCCGTAGAGCGCAACACACCACGAATAAACTGGTTGCTGCCTGCTTCAAGCACCTTGATGACAGTGCCATCCGCCATGGCGCGCACGGTCAGCGCAGCGTCGCCCTGGCCCTCGAACCGCAGGTCCAGTGACTGCACCACCGGCGCCGGCGGGACATGACTGATCCCGAGACCGGTGAGCCGCGCCGTGATGACCAGCACCAGACTGAATCCGATCAGGGACGCGATGGCGATCAGCATCTTCCGCGGCATCAGGTTATGGGAATGATCACTCATGAGGCTCACATCGACCGAAAATCGGGATCTTGAAGTGCGGCGCCGCTCGTACGGCCGGCGTTCAGGTCAGGTGCCCCGATGCCGCGGATCTTTCACGCTCCCCCGGCTCGGTTGCTGATGCGGTGTCACCGACCGGTGCGGATTGCTGTTCCTCGGCTGCCCGCTGGAGCGCGCCGGCCAGGATTTGTGCCACGGACGACACGTCAGGAATGGCCCGCAGCATCGGCTGAGCCGGTGAAAAATACCAGGGCCGGGCATGGGGCCACAACGCGAAATAGGGCACCCGCGTCGCGCGGGTCAAGGTGAGTGGAATATCACCGGTTCCGTCGCCGTTCTCACGCAAGGCCGCGCTCGCGATCTTGGCGAACGGCAGATTGATCGTCATCGGCAAAGCGACACCAAAACGCAGCACGACGCGCTTACTGGTGATGGTATAGAGCGTTGAGCGGGCCATCGCCCAGGCCAACAGGCTCAGCAGACCCACTCCCAAGGCTGCCGGGACCACCAGTTTCAGGGAATTCAAAAAGGTGCTGAGAAGCGCCGCTCCCGAGGAGATCTCCCACCCGAGATACAGCACCCATACCACTACGAAATAGCCGATCACCTTACGGGTGTGGAAGGCGCGCCGCGCGAGCGTTTGCCGGCGCGGCGCGCCCTGCCAGAGGAGCGTCTCGCCGGGCGGGAGATCCTCTGGCAGGCCCGGTACGGGTTCGAACTCGTACTCGGTCATCGGTTGACTCACCTCGATTGACTCACAGGAAGGGCTCGGTCCGATCGGGAGTCGCGTAGAGCTTGCCGCCGCCGTAATAGGAGGTGATCAGATCCTCCTCGCGGAGCGTCACGCGGTCAGGGTTGGCAAGGACAGGGACATTGGCGAACTGGCTGCCGAGCAGGGCATCGACCTTGACCTTACGGTTGGCCTTACTGATACGCGCGAAGTTGATCGGCAACAGGACCTTCTTGCCGCCGGAAACCGACAGTTCCAGGTAACGGATCTGCGGCTCGGAGCGGTCGACCCAGCAATCGGTGATGACACCGCCTTTCTGATCGTCGGCACCCAGGACCTCCATTCCCACCGGATTGCCGTCCTCGGACGCAATGGAGAACCCTTCGGCCACCCGCAAGGGCACGATCTTGTTCTCGCCTTCGAAGGTCAGATCAGGCACGTCGTCACGCTTCGGACAGGCGCCGGGACCCACCCGGGCGAGCATCGGGTCGCCGTTGGGCTGCAGCGGAGCACCCGGCCAGGGCTCGGTGGGCGTGGCGTTGACGGTTTCAGGCTCCTGCGGACGCGGTGCCTGGCGGGTACCCTGGCCGTGAGGCAACAGGAAGGTCTTGGGTTCAGGCATGGCCGGCCATCCAACGACTTTAATGTGCTTGGAGCGCTCAGACTCCAGCGGATATCCCTCCCGCTTGTCCTCCTTGCGAAGATAGATGACAAGTCCTGCAAAGAACAGCCAGAAGGCCCAGATGGCAATAGAGCCAACATCAAGGGTGCTAACGAGAGCGTCGGCGGGCATGGTTTCTCCTCCCGAGGGCAAAGGGCTAGCCGGGAAATTCGGCCAAGCCAAAGCTGGATGACGGTGGTCGCCGGTCGCTCGCGGACGAGCCGACGAGCGGGCCAATGGCGACCATGGTCACAAAGAGTAACAGAATTTCGATATGGTACACGGCTCCGTAGCCGATTGCCGGACCACTCAAGGCCTCGCCCAAGGCGCCTTGCGTCGCGAGCGCGGCAACCAGATCGCGAAGCGCACCGCCGAAGGCGATGGAAAGCCCCGCCGCGGTCGCCTGAACGGCGCCCCAGGCACCCAGTGCAAGACCGCTTTCGCCTTTCTGGCTCAACCCCATCGCGGCGATCAGGGTCCCGACGCCGAACAGGCCGTTGCCGAATCCGATCAGGAAGGTGCCGACCCGAAACAGGGTCACTGAATCCAGCGGCGAGGACAGCAACACCGCGGCCAGGGCACACACGCCCACCAGCGCGCCGAATCCCGAGACCCGATAGGGGTCGGCGCCGCGTGCAAGGAGGCGCGAGGCGAGCGCGAAGGCGATCAGGGTGCCGCCCGCGAGCAGCGCGGTGAGCGAGGTCGTCTGACCGACCGAGAGATGCAGCACCTGACCCCCGTAGGGCTCCAGCAAGATATCCTGCATACTGAACCCGGCCGTGCCCAGGGCCACCGCGACCAGCAGCCGTCCGGAGCGCCCGTTCGCCAGAAAATCGGCCCACGACGCACTGAAACTCGGCCGCACCCGATGCTTGGCGGTGAGTGCGGGGTTCCTGGCCTCCTGCTTCCACAAGGCGACCACATTCAGACACAGGGTGACCAGGGCCGCACCCTGGATGACCTGGACCAGTCGGGTATAGCTGAAGTTCTCCAGTAACTGCCCAAAAATGAGTGAACTGCCGACCATCCCCAGCAGCAGCATGACATAGAGCAGCGCCACGGCCCGCGGCCGCGCGTCGGGCGGGGCCAGATCCGTGGCCAGGGCCAACCCCGCGGTCTGTGTCACATGCAGACCAGCGCCCAGCAACAGGAAGGCCAGGGCCGCACCGGCGGGACCGATCCAGCCCGGGGCCGCGTGGTTCCCGGACAGCAACAGCAGCGCAAACGGCATCAGCGCCAGGCCGCCGAATTGCAGCAAGGTACCGAACCAGATGTAGGGCACGCGCCGCCAGCCCAGGGCCGAACGGTGATAGTCCGAACGGAAGCCGATCAAGGCGCGCAGCGGAGCGAACACCAGCGGCAGCGAGACCATCAGAGAGACCAGCCAGATCGGGACACCGAGCTCGACGACGGTGACCCGATTCAGGGTGCCGTTCAACAGCACGACCGCCATCCCGACCGAGACCTGGAAGAGCGCGAGCCGCAGCAGACGCGACAACGGCAGTTCGCGCGTGCCGGCATCCGCAAACGGCAGGAACCGCGGCCCCAGCCGTAGCCATTCACGGGTCAGGGTGGCGGTGAGCGACTTCACTGGTGCACCAGCTCCAGTGCCTGTGAGGTGTAGAAACCGCGGGCGATCCGTTGCGTGCGGCCAATCCGCCAGTCCGCCAACCCCGGATGCTCCGCCACCAGCCGGTGCAGGCGTTGCTCCGCCACCGGTTCGATGGCCGGGGAGCGGTCACCACGGGGGAAGAAGCGGCCCACCGCGTGCATCACCGCGAGGGCCGGTGTCCGCGGGGCATAGGTGAAGAGGATCGAGCCGGTCGTGCGTGCCGCCACGCCCGCCAGCAAGGTGACCACATCGGCGGCCTGATAATGGATGACGGAATCCATCGCGACCACATGGTCGAACTGCCCCAGGGCCGGGTCGCTCATGTCGCCCACCAGGAACTCGATGCTGCCGACGCCCAAGTCCTTGGGGCTGCGCTCCTGCGCCAGTGAAATCAGCGTCGGCGCCACGTCGATGGCGACCACGTGCGCGCCGCGGCGCGCGGCCTCCACGGCAAGTGCGCCGGTGCCGCAGCCCGCGTCCAGCAGCCGCCGACCCGACAGCTCCGCCGGCAGCCAACTGAGCAGGGTGGCGCGCATCCGGTCCCGCCCCGCGCGCACGGTCGCGCGGACGCGGCTGACCGGAGCATCGGAGGTGAGCCTGGACCAGGCGTCGGCGGCGGTACGATCGAAGTAGGTCTCGATCTCGACGCGGCGTTCTTCGTACGAAGACATCATTGGTATTAGTCGAACCCAAGAAAGTCAAAAATATCCCGGTCGCGCATCGGTGAGACCGTCAGCGGCTCGGTCCCGGCCCAGAGTGCGGCGGCCAGTTTGAGGTATTCGGCCTGAGCCAACTCCACCTCCGGGCAGGCTTCCATCTCAAACAGCGTGCTTTTCTTGAGCCGGCTGCGGCGGATCACATCCAGATCGGGGAGGTGGGCAAGCCGCTTCAGACCCACGGCCGCGGCGAAACGGTCGATCTGGTCGGTCTGGGCGCTGCGGTTCGCAATGATGCCACCCAGCCGGACCCCGTAATTCTTGGCCTTCGCCATGATCGCGGCACTGATCCGGTTCATGGCGAAGATCGAATCGAAGTCGTTGGCGGTGACGATCAACGCCCGTTCCGCGTGTTGCAAGGGCGTGGCAAAGCCGCCGCACACCACATCGCCCAGCACATCGAAGATCACCACGTCGGTGTCCTCGAACAGATGATGCTGCTTGAGGAGTTTCACCGTCTGGCCGACCACGTAACCGCCGCAGCCGGTCCCGGCCGGAGGTCCGCCGGCTTCCACGCACATCACGCCATTATAGCCTTCATAGCAATAATCTTCGGGGCGTAACTCTTCCGGATGGAATTGCACCGACTCCAGGATATCGATCACCGTCGGCACCAGCCGCTTGGTGAGCGTAAACGTGGAGTCATGCTTGGGGTCGCAGCCGATCTGCAACACCCGTTTGCCGAGTTTGGAGAAGGCCGCGGACAGGTTGGATGACGTCGTGCTCTTACCGATGCCGCCCTTGCCATAGACCGCAAAGATCTTGGCCGTACCGACATCGATCCGCTCGTCTTCCTGGAACTGAACGCTGCCGTCACCGTCCGGGGGGTTACGACCAAGCGCGATCGGGATGCCCAGAGTATTCAAGCGGCGGCCTCCTGAAAGACGCCCTCTAACCGGTCCTCGAGCTCCTCGCCGGCGCGGCGCAGGGCTTCCAGAGTCTCGGGGTCGGGGGTCCAGTAATTGCGTTCGTGGGCCTCGATCAGACGGCTGGCGACCTTGGCGGACGCCGTGGGATTGAGCGCGGCGAGCCGCTCGCGCATCTCCTCGTCGAGGACATAGGTTTCGGTCAGACGCTGGTAGACCCAGGGGGCAACCTGCCCGGTGGTGGCGGACCAACCCATGGTGTTGGTGACGTGCGTCTCGATCTGCCGGACCCCTTCATAGCCATGCGCCAGCATGCCCTCGTACCACTTGGGATTGAGCATCCGGGTACGAGTCTCCAAGGCCACCTGCTCGGCCAGGGTGCGCACCGTCCCTTCGCCGGTGGTCTGATCACCGATATAGACCGGGATCTCGGTCCCGCGGGCGCGGCCGACGGCCCGGCTGATGCCGCCCAGGGTATCGAAATAGTGATCGATGGAGGTGACCCCGAGTTCGACCGAATCCAGGTTCTGGTAAGCCAGGTCCACCTTGCCGAGCACGCTGGTCAGCAGCTTGGCCTGCTGCACCGGTTTGCCGGAGCGGCCGTAGGCAAAGGACTTGCGGCGGGTGTAGGTCTCCGCCAGTTCGTCGCCCTCGTCCCAGCGGCTGCTGTCCACCAGATAGTTGACGTTGGCGCCATAGGCCCCGTCGGCGTTACTGAAGACCCGCAGGGACGCGGTCTCCAGATCGCAGTCATTGGCCGCCTGATAGGCCAACGCGTTCTTGCGCACGAAATTCCGGTCCAGCGGTTCATCCGCACTGGCCGCCTGGAAGGCCGCATCGGCGAGCAGCCGGGTCTGGAGCGGCAGCAGGTCACGGAAGATGCCGGAGAGCGTCATGACCACATCGATCCGCGGCCGGCCCAGTTCGGCCAGGGGAATCAGATCGGCGCCGGCCAGCCGGCCAAAGCCGTCGAAGCGCGGACGCGCGCCCATCAGGGCCAGCGCCTGGGCGATGGGGCCACCCTCGGTCTTGAGGTTGTCCGTCCCCCAGAGCACCAGGGCGATGCACTCGGGGACCGGATTGCCCTCGAGCACATAGCGCTCCAAGAGCCGCTCGGTCTGACGCGCACCGTCCTTCAACGCGAACTGGCTGGGGATGCGATAAGGATCGAAGCCGTGGAGATTGCGCCCGGTGGGCAGGATCTCCGGGGTGCGCAGCAGATCGCCGCCCGGGGCCGGGCGCACATAGCCGCCGTCCAGCGCATGCAGAATGGACGGAATCTCGTGCTGCTCGGTCAACAACCGGTTGGTCTCACCGAGTTGCTGCATGAGCCCGAGATTGACCTCGTTTTTTTCCATGCCGCCGGCCGCCAGCGCCTTCGGCGCCGCCGCCCCGGAGACCAGCGCGGCCACCGCTTCGCGCGCCGGGCGGGAGTCATGGCTGGCCTCGGCGATAGCCAGCAGCAGATCGGTGCGCTGCGCGGGCGTCGGAATGGTACCGACGATGTGCAGCCCATCGGGAATCAGGGTGTATTCCAGCTCCAGCACGGCCTTGTTCAAGCGGCCGATGGGTTCCTCGCTGGCGTCACCCCAGGCGGGTTCGGCCGGGCACAGGTCGAGCTCGGCCCCTTGGGCCTGGATCAACTCGGCAAGCCCCGTGCGCTCGTTCTCCTCGCTGGGCGGGAGACTGCGCCACCGCTCGATCGAACCTTTCAGGTCAATGAGCCCGCGATACAATCCGGCGTGGGCGATCGGCGGTGTCAGATAGCTGATCAGGGTCGCGGCGGAGCGGCGCTTGGCGATGGTACCTTCCGACGGGTTGTTCGAGGCATAGAGATACAGATTCGGCAGATCGCCGATCAGCCGATCGGGCCAGCAGGCGGCCGAGAGCCCTGCCTGTTTGCCCGGCATGAATTCCAGTGCCCCGTGGGTCCCGAAGTGCAGTACCGCGTGCGCCCCGAAATCCTCGTTGAGATAGCGATAGAAAGCCGTGAAGGCATGGGTCGGAGTAAAGCCCTTTTCGAACAGCAACCGCATCGGGTCGCCCTCATAGCCGAAAGCGGGCTGCACGCCGACGAAGACATTGCCGAAGCGCTCACCGAGGACAAAGATGGAGCGGCCGTCGGCCTGCTGTTTGCCGGGCGCTGGTCCCCATTGTTTCTCAAGCTCCTTGAGCCAGGGCTCACGCCGCACATGGTCATCCACCGGAATGCGGGTGTGCACATTCGCATGAGCGCCATAGCGGGCGGCATTGCCGGAACAGATACTCTCGCGCAGCGCATCCACATCCGGCGGCACCTCGACCCCGTACCCGGCCGCCTTGAGCGACTTCAGCGTATTGAACAGGGAGGAAAACACCGAGAGATAGGCGGCCGTGCCGGTGTTGCCCGCGTTGGGCGGAAAGTTGAAAATCACGATGGCGATCTTGCGGTCCTTGCGCGCCGTGTGGCGCAGGGCCACGAGCCGTGCCACGCGTCCCGCCAGCCGCTCGGTCCGCTCGCCGTGAGACTGCATGTCCCGCGCCTGCTCGGTGGTGACGGCGTTGGAGCGTCCACCGAAGACCATCGGGCCGGTGGAGCCGTCCAGTTCCGGAATCGCCACCATCATGGTGGCCTCCACCGGCAGCAGTCCCTGATCCGAGCCCTCCCATTGTTCCATCGTCTGAAACTCCACCGCGAGGGTGGAGAGATAAGGCACATCGAGTTGGGTCAGCAGTTCCTGAGCGGCCTTCGAATCGTTATAGGCCGGCCCGCCTACCAGAGAAAAACCGGTGAGTGAGACCACCGCGTCGACCGTGGCACGGCCGTTGTGCATGAAAAAGCGTTCGCAGGCGGGACGGGCGTCCAGTCCGCTGGCGAAGGCGGGAACCACCCGCAAGCCCCGTGACTCCAGGGCCGCGATCACGCCGTCATAGTGATTGGCGTTCCCGGCCAGGACATAGGAGCGCATCAAGAGCAGCCCCACGGTGCCTTTACTGTCGCGTCCGGCGGCGGGCAGACGGCCCAGGTCATCGCTGATACGCCCGTTCATGCGCGGATGATAGAGACCGACCTCGGGATATTCCTGCGGCGCCGGCACCTTGAGGCTGCCGCGCAATGACCGACGCTCACCATCGGCGTAACGGTCCACCAGATAGCGGACCATGTTCGCGATATTCTCCTCGGTACCCGCCAACCAGTATTGCAGGCTGAGGAAATACGCGCGCACGTCTTGCGCGGTACCGGGGATGAAGCGCAGCAGCTTGGGGATGCGGCGCAACATGCTCATCTGCTGGGCGCCGGCGTTGGCCTCGGTCCCTTCTTTCTTGGTGCCGCCGCCGCGCAGCCGCTTGAGCAGGGCCAGCGGGCCGCCCTTGGAGCCGTCCATGCTGAAGCCGCCCATCCGGGTCAGCCGCATGACCTCCGCGGCGGACATACAGGACACCATGGCATCGCAGTGATCCCGGCGGGCCTGCAGCGCGGGCAGCACCGGTTGTATATGCTCCTCCATCACCAGCATCGTATTGATGATGATGTCCCCCTGGGCAATGTCCGCACGACAGCGCTCGATTGCCTCGGGGTCCTCGGCCCACTCGGCCGCGGCATGCAGCGAGAGGTGCAGCCCCGGGATATCACGGTGCAAACCAGGGCGGGCCCGGTCGAGCGTCCCCGCAAGGTGCCCGTCCAGGGACACGATGACCACCCGGATCGGCGTATCCCGCATGGCCTTGGGCGAACGGTCAGCGACCGAAGTGCGCTTTTGCATCGTAGAGCGTCTCCACGGTAATCAGTTGTATGCCGCGTTCCGCGGCGAACAATTCGGTGTTACGGCGGGCCTTGCCGCGGACGAAAAAGGGTATTTTTTTCAGTTCCCGCTCGGCGTCCAGCGCCCAGGCGAGGGGGTCGCCCGGCGCGGGTGACACGCTCGGTGCAGACGCTTGCGGGGTCTGCTGCTGCGCAATCTCGGTCTGCACCGGTTGCGCCTTGGCCGTGGCCGACGTCGGCAGATGCGAGGGTGCGGCCTCGTCATGGAACTCGAAATCACCCCTGAACATAGTCAGGAGGTGCTCTTCCAGGCCCATCATCAGCGGATGGACCCAGGTATCGAAGATCACGTTGGTCCCCTCGAATCCCATCTGGGGTGCGTACCGGGCCGGACAGTCCTGAACATGGAAGGGCGCGCCGATGACCGCGCAGGGAATCCCCAAACGCTTGGCGATGTGGCGCTCCATCTGGGTGCCCAACACCAGCTCCGGATGCAGTTCGGCGACCTGCGCCTCGACCTCGAGATAATCGTCGGTAATCAGCGCTTCGATGCCGTAACGCTCGGCCGCGGCGCGGACGTCGCGGGCCAACTCGCGGCCATAGGTGCCGAGGCCCACCACTTGGAACCCCAGTTCCTCGGCGCAGATCCGCGCCGCCGCGATGGCATGGGTGGCATCGGCAAAGATGTAGACCCGCTTGCCGGTGAGGTAGGTCGAGTCCACCGAGCGCGAGTACCAGGGCAGCCGCGACGCCTGGGCCGCACGTGCCGCGGTGACATTGATCCCGGTCAGGGCGCCGACTTCACGCAGAAAGTCCCGGGTCGCGCCGACGCCGATCGGGATGGTCTTCACCGTCGGCTGCTTGAACATCCGCTCCAGCCAACTGCACACCGACAACGCCACCTCCGGGTAGAGGCAGCAATTGAAGTCCGCTTCAGGAATGCGGGCGATATCGGCGGGACTGGCGCCCAAGGGCGCCACCAGATTGACGTCCACGCCGATCGCGTTCAGGAGTCGGGTCACCTCGGTCACGTCGTCCCGACAACGGAAGCCGAGCGCGGTCGGTCCGAGCAGGTTGGCCGTGGGTCGGTGCCCGCCGGCACGCGCCCGCGGCGCAGACCCGGGTGGCGGTACCTGTGAGTGCAGCAACCGGCGGACGACCTGATAAAAGGTCTCACTCGCGCCCCAGTTCTCCTGCCGCGAATAGGCCGAGAGTTCCAGCGGGACCACCGGGATCGGCAGTCCCATGGATTTGGCCAGGGTGCCCGCCTGATCCTGGAGCAGTTCCGCGGTGCAGGCCTCGCCGACCAGCAGCAGGTCCGGCCGGAAGCGCTCATGCACGCCCTGGACGCAGGTCTTGAGCAACTCGGCGGTGTCGGTTCCCAGATCGCGGGCCTTGAAGGTGGTGTAAGTCACCGGGGGGCGGCGCTCACTGCGCTCGATCATGGTGAAGAGCAGGTCGGCGTAGGTGTCGCCCTGGGGAGCATGCAACACGCAGTGCACCCCGCGCATGGACGCGGCGATGCGCATGGCACCGATGTGCGGAGGTCCTTCGTAGGTCCAGACGGTCAGTTGCATGTCCTAGACCTTCAGGCGCGCGCTGCGGATCAGGGGCCGGGCGAACAATTCGGCCAGATCGGCCGCCTGTTCAAAGCCATGGATCGGGGTGAAGACCAGCTCGATGGACCATTTGGTCCGCAAACCGAGCGCCTCCAGCGGATTGGCCAAGCCCAGACCGCAGACCGTGAGATCCGGACGGTCGGCGGCGATGCGTTCGAGTTGGCGGTCGACATCCTGCCCCTCCACCAGCCGCACGCCGGCCGGGAGCAGGTCCAGTTCGGGCTGCATGGCGCGTCGATCCAGGTAGGGCGTCCCGACCTCGACCAATTCCATGCCACACTCGCGGGCGAGAAAACGCGCCAGTGGAATCTCCAACTGGGAGTCCGGCAAAAAGGTGATGCGCCGCCCCGCCAGCACCTCGGTATAGCGGATCAGGGCACGCTGGGCGCGCGCCGCCGGGGCCGCCGTGACCGCATCGAAGCGCGCATCGGAGACCCCCCAGGCGCGCGCCGCGGCGGCCAGCCAGCCCAGCGTTCCTTCGACGCCGAAGGGGAAGGGCGCACTGAGCAGGCGCGCCCCGCGCGCCGCGAGCAGGCCGGCGGTTTCGTTGAAAAACGGCTGGGCGAACAGCACGCTGGTCCCGTCACCCAGGGGCGGAAACGCGCGGGTGTCGGTGCCCGGAAGAAACTGCACCGGGCCGATATCCAGGGCGTCGAACAAGCGGCCGAACTGATCCTGAACCACATCGGCCAGGGTCCCGACCACCAGCAGATTGCGCTCACCGGCCGGCGCGCGCGGCAACTCGGGCACCAGGGCGGCCACGCACTGATCCTCGCCCTGGGTGAAGGTGGTCTCCAGACCGCTGCCGGAAAACGCCAAGACCTTGACCTGGTGACCCGCAACATTGGCCTGGGCGCGGGTGAGCCGCTCGGCCGCCTTGTGCAGATCGAGCTTGATCACCTCGGAGGGACAGGAGCCCACCAGGAACAGGGTGCGGATGTCCCCGCGGCGCGCCAGCAGGCGGGTGACGACCCCATCGAGTTCCTCCATGCAGTCCGCCATGCCGGCCAGATCGCGCTCCTGCAAAATGGCGGTGGCGAAGCGCGGCTCGGCGAAGATCATCACGCCGGCGGCGGATTGCAGCAGATGGGCGCAGGTACGGGAGCCAACCACCAGAAAAAACGCGTCATGCATCTTGCGATGCAGCCAGACGATGCTGCTGAGCCCGCAGAAGACCTCGCACTGGCCGCGCTCGCGCAGGACGACCGGTGCCGTGCCGGGGAAACCCTGATCGAGATTCGTGCCGGCGGCCGCCCCGCTGCCGCTCACGCTGCCGACTCCGCCGGCCCGACCGACCCGGCGTCGGCCGTACCCGCCGTGCGGGCCTGTTCAAGGCGGGCCGCGCGCAGCTTGAGCAGGAACTGCGTGGCGTTGATCACGTAGGAGGCGTAGGCCGCCAAGGCCAGCAGCATCAGGTCACGGTCGGAGAGCAGGTTGAAGAAGAGCGCGACCAGATAGGCCGTATGCAAGGCCAGCACCAGCATGCTGAACACATCTTCCCAAAAGAAGGGGCGAGCGAACAGATAGCGCCCGAAGACCACTTTCTCCCAGATCGATCCCGTGACCATAATCAGGTACAGGACCAGCGTCTTGACGACGATCGACAGCGTCGCCGCCTGGTAACCCTCACCGGTCGACAGATAGCGCAGCACCAGCGTCAGACTCACCAGGAACACGAGGAACTGAACTGGGGCAAGCACACCCTGGACCAGGGTCCATGGGGTCGCGTCGCGACGCTTGCGCTCCTCCGGAGTATAGAGAGGCATGCTCGGGCGGTACCTTCAAGGTCAATTGTGCATGATGTAGCGGACTGGCGGGCGCCGACGCGCAGCAGCCGGTCCGCTGGACATCGGATTCGGCTCGGGTCCGGCCCAAGCGGATGGGTTCCAGCGCGGCCGACGCCGGCCCCACAACGAACAATCTAGCCTCGCGAGACGGGAGTGTCAATGCAAGTTGACGTAGCGGAAACTTGACATTCCCGGCCAAGCAGACAGACTTGGAGTCATTGCAGCGCTGACCTGGACCATTCCGGGCGCATCCGACGCGTCGCTGCTCCGTTTTCCATCCACAACAAGAGGGTCGTTTCCGGCAATGCCCACTGTTCACTGTTCGCCGCCGACTGCCGCGCGTTGTCTGCGCTGATGCCGCTTTTACCCGACCCATGTGCTGGCCGACGCCGTGCGCGCGGAGGGCTGCCGTGTGCCCGCTGAGCGTCACGCACGAGGCGGTTGACCGCGTCGACGGCAAGGTCGCCGCCGACCTGCTGCGGACCGTCGCCGATATCGCCCTGGTGCTGGACGCCAAGGGCTCCATCATCGACTGCTCGGTCGGCAGTGAGGCGCTGTCACGTGAGATCTGCGACGATTTGCGAGGTCGAGCCTGGCTGGACACCGTTTCCCAGGACAGCCGCCCGCGGGTGGAGGCCATCCTGCGCGAGGCGGAACCCCATTGGGCGCATGAATGGCGTCAGGTCGGCCACTTGGGCCGCCAAGGCAAAGAGATCCCGATCCAGTACCGCGCCATCCGCGTCGGCAAACGGGGGCAGATCCTGGCCATCGGCCGGGAATTGCAGGCCGTCGCCTCGCTGCAACAGCAACTGGTCGACGCGCAACAGGCGCTGGAGCGGGACTATTGGCGTTTCCGGCAGATGGAAACCCGCTACCGCCTGCTGTTTCAGAGTGTCTCCGAGGCCGTGCTGATCGTCGATGCGGGCCTGCGGCGGGTGGTGGAGGCCAATCCGGCAGCCGCCCTGGTACTGGGCGACACCGCCACCCATAGCGTCGGCCGCCCGTTTCCCGAGGGGTTCGAGCCCGAGAGCAGCCGCGCCATCGAGACCTTGCTCGCCAACGTGCTGAGCAGCGGGCGCGTCGACAGCGTCAGCGTGCAGCGCCTCGCCGGCGGCGGGGAATTGGTGGTATCGGCCACCCTGCTGCGGCAGGACGACGCCCCGCTGTTCGTCGTGCGCCTCTGCCCGCTGCCGACCGATCCCGCCGCGGCAGTGCTCCCGGACAATGACGCCAAGTTGCTGAAGGTCGTCGCGGCGGCGCCGGACTCGATCCTCATCACCGACAGCGAGGGGCGCATCCTGGCCGCCAATCGCGCCTTCCTCAACCAGGTCGAACTGGCCAGCGAGCATCTGCTGCGCGGCCAGTCACTGGACCGCTGGCTGGGCCGGGCGGGCATCGATCTCAATGTCCTGATCAGTACCCTGCGCCAGCACGGGACGCTGCGACTCTTCAAGACTACCCTGCGCGGCCAATACGGGACCACGACCGAGGTCGAAATCTCGGGGGCCGCGGTGGAGCACGGGGACCGGCCCTGTTTCGGCTTTTTCATCCGTGACGTCGGTCGGCGGCTGAGCGGCGACCCCAGCGCCGGCGGATTGCCGGTCTGGGTGGCGCAGTTCACCGACCGGGTCGGCAGTGCGCCGCTCAAGGATCTGGTCCGGGAGTCGACCGACCTGATCGAGCGCCTCTGCATCGAGGCCGCCCTGAAACTGACCAACGGCAATCGCGCCTCGGCGGCGGAACTGCTGGGCCTGAGCCGTCAGAGTCTCTACGTCAAGCTCGCCCGCTACGGGATCGGGGGCGAAGTGACCGAAGCGGACTGATCCGCGTGACGCGACCAAACCCATGAGCGTGTTGCGCCAGGATCCAGGCACGGCTGAAGCCACCCGGCAATCCCCTAGACTGTCAAGTGTAGTTGACAGCGCAAACTGTCAGTTATAATTTGCACCCATGAATGCTTCCGCGCCCTCCCTGGCCTCATCCGGCCGCCCCTCGCCGGCTGCCGCGCTTGAGCTGCTCAAGCCGATCACCTGGTTCCCCCCGATGTGGGCCTTCGCCTGCGGCGTGGTGTCTTCCGGGGTGACGTTCAGCGGTCACTGGTTCTACATCGGTGTCGGCATCCTGCTCGCCGGGCCCATGGTCTGCGCCACCAGCCAGGCCGTGAACGACTGGTTCGACCGGCATGTGGATGCCATCAACGAACCCCACCGCCCGATCCCGTCGGGACGCATACCGGGGCGCTGGGGTCTCTACATCGCCATCCTCTGGACCCTGCTGTCGGCCGCCCTGGCCGCCACCCTGGGGACCTGGGTGTTCTGGTCCGCGGCGCTGGGCCTGCTGCTCGCCTGGGCCTACAGCGCCCCGCCGGTCCGGCTCAAGCGCAACGGCTGGTGGAGCAATACCGCGGTCGGATTTTCCTACGAGGGGCTCGCCTGGGTGACCGGGGCCGCGGTGATGCTCGGCGGCGACCTGCCCGAGTGGCGCATCCTGGCCCTCGCCGCGCTCTACAGCCTGGGCGCCCACGGGATACTCACACTCAATGATTTCAAGGCCATCGCGGGTGACAAGCAGATGGGGGTCCGCTCCCTGCCGGTCCAGCTCGGGGTCCAGGGAGCGGCCTGGGCCGCCTGTCTCTTCATGGCCTTGCCCCAGGTCCTGGTGGTCTGGCTGTTGGTCGACTGGGGCCAGCCGCTCCACGCCACCGCGGTCGCCGTGGTGGTGCTGGTGCAGGTCGCCATGATGGCGCGCTTCCTGCGCGACCCCATCAACCGTGCCCTGTGGCTCAGCGCCTTCGGCGTCATGGTCTATGTCACCGGCATGATGATCAGCGCCTGGGCGCTGCGGGGGCTCGCCGCGTGACGCGAACCGACCAGGACGCCTTCGGCTGGCTCGGCATTCTGCGTCTCGGCCTGGTGCAGGCCGCCCTGGGTGCCATCGTGGTCTTGACCACCTCGACGATCAATCGCGTCATGGTGGTCGAACTGGCCCTGCCCGCCATGCTCCCCGGCGCCCTGGTCGCACTGCATTACGCGGTGCAGATCCTGCGTCCGCGCCTGGGCTACGGCTCTGACCTGGGCGGCCGTCGGGCGCCCTGGATCATCGGCGGCATGGCGGTACTGGGCCTGGGCGGAGTGTTGGCGGCGCTGGCCACCGCGCTGATGGCGAGCGACCGGCTGCCGGGCACGGCCCTGGCCGTGGTCGCCTTCACCCTGGTGGGCGGCGGGGTCGGTGCCTGCGGCACCAATCTGCTGGTGCTCCTGGCCAAACGCGTCGATGAACGCCGCCGGGCGGTGGCCGCCACGACCGTCTGGATCATGATGATCGTCGGATTCGTGGTCACCGCGGGCATCGCCGGTCATTACCTGGATCCCTTTTCTCCCGCTCGCCTGGTGTTGGTCACCGCCACCGTGTCCGTCATTGCGTTGGCCGTGACCGTGGCGGCAACCTACCGGATCGAGGGCCGCGCCAGCCTCCCAACCGCGGACGCCGCGACGCCCCCCCGCACACCCTTCCGCGAGGCCCTGGCCCAGGTCTGGTCCGAGGTCCGCGCACGCCGTTTCACCGTCTTCATCTTCGTCTCCATGCTCGCGTACAGTGCCCAGGACCTGATTCTGGAGCCCTTCGCCGGGGCCGTCTTCGGTTTCACCCCAGGCGAATCGACCCGGCTTGCCGCCGACCAGCACGGCGGCGTTCTCGTCGGCATGCTCCTGTTGGCTGGCGTGGGCAGCACCGCCTGGGGGCGGCGCCTGGCCTCGCTGCAGACTTGGACCATCATCGGCTGTCTCGCCTCCGCGGCGACCCTGTTCAACCTCGCGGCGGGCGGCCTACTCGGGGCGGACTTCCCGTTGCGCGCGGCGGTCTTCGCCCTGGGGGTCGCCAACGGCGTCTTTGCGGTCGCCGCCATCGGGGCCATGATGGGTCTGGTGGGGGCGGGGCGTGAGCAGCGCGAGGGAGTGCGCATGGGCCTCTGGGGTGCTGCGCAGGCCGTTGCCTACGCCATCGGCGGCTTCCTCGGTACCGCCGCCATCGATCTGACCCGCGCCCTCATGGAGGCACCCGGCCCGGCCTATGCGTTCGTGTTCGCCGCCGAGGCACTGCTGTTCCTCGCCGCCGCGGGCTTGGCGGCGCGGGTGACCCGGGCGGAGACGACCGCCACGGGCGCGGTCATGCTCAATCCATCCGCCGCCGCGGAGACAGCCTGACCGGCGCTCGACCGGGCGCCGCGGATGAGCCAACAATTTTCTGTTATCCCATAGCCGACAAACGCTGTCGCGTTTGGAAAAAGGTGTTTCGCATGAACGAGATCGAGAGTTTCGATGTGGTCGTCGTAGGGGGCGGGCCGGCCGGGTCGACGGCCGCGACCGAGCTGGCCCGGACCGGCCGTTCGGTCATGCTGCTCGACCGCGCCGGGCGGATCAAACCCTGCGGCGGAGCCATTCCGCCCCAGGCGATCCGTGAGTTCGACATTCCGCCGCACCTGCTGTGCGCGCATATCAACTCCGCCCGCATGATCTCGCCATCCGACCGCCAGGTGGACATGCCGATCAACGGCGGCTTCGTCGGCATGGTCAATCGGGCTGAATTCGACGAGTGGCTGCGCACCCGCGCCGCCGAGGCCGGTGCCGTGCGCCGCACCGGGACCTTCACCGAACTGGTCCCGACCGACCAGGGTCAGGTCATCGTCCGCTATGAGACGCGCGGCAACGACCGCCCGGTCCAAATTCAGGAGGTCCGCGCCCGCTGCGTCATCGGGGCCGACGGGGCACGCTCCAAGGTGGCCCGCCAGAGGATCCCCGGCGCGGACAAAATGCCCTGCGTCAGCGCCTATCACGAGATCGTCCGCTCACCCCAGAACGGCGAGGGTGGATTCGATGCAACCCGTTGCGATGTCTACTATCAGGGCAAGATCTCCCCGGATTTCTACGGCTGGGTCTTCCCCCATGGCGAGACCACCAGCGTCGGGGTGGGCACGGCGCTGAGCGGCTTCTCGCTGCGCACGGCCACCGATGACCTGCGCAAAGCGGCCGGACTGGCCGACGCGGAAACCATTCGGCGCGAAGGTGCGCCCATCCCGTTGCGTCCGCTTGATCGGTGGGACGACGGCCGCAATGTCGTCCTGGCGGGCGATGCCGCGGGCGTGGTCGCCCCGGCGTCCGGTGAGGGAATCTACTATGCTTTAGCGGGAGGACGTTTCGCCGCCCAGGCCGCCGACGCCTTCTGCGCCACCGGCGATGTGCGTTCGCTCAAACTGGCCCGCAAGCACTTCATGAAAGCCCATGGCCGGGTCTTCTGGGTGCTGGGCATCATGCAGCGCTTCTGGTACAGCAGCGACAAGCGGCGCGAGCGCTTCGTCAGCATGTGCGCCGACCCGGACGTCCAGCAGTTGACCTGGGAAGCCTACATGAACAAGCGTCTGGTCCGCGCCAAACCGGCCGCGCACGTCCGCGTCTTCTTCAAGGATTTGGGTCACTTACTCGGCATTGTCTCGGCGAAATGAGCGCGCACGCAACCGCCGGTGTCGCTGATGGCTGAGTTCTTCGCCAGCGGCCGGTTCATCGACTTGATCCTGCTGTTGATGGCACTGGAAGGTCTCGGGCTGTTCCTGCTGTGGCGCGTCCGGGCATGCGGCATCCCGCCGGCGGCGTTGATCCTCATCCTCGCCTCCGGCGCCTGTCTGTTGCTGGCGGTGCGCGCCGCCCTGACGGACGCCGGATGGGTCTGGGTCTGGCTCTTTGTCACGGTCGCCTTGGTGGTGCATCTCGCGGATCTGCGGCAGCGTTGGCAGCGTGCGCACAGCAAGACCCCATAACGAGATGCGCGTGGCATTCGCCGCCCGGTGATTCGACTAAAATGTGCGACGTTCCTCGCAGTTCAGGCCGATCCGCCGCCGCTAACGCGGGTCATCCCACGATTTTTCCGTGGCCATTCGTCGCGCGGCAAAAATCCTGTGTTACTGTAATGTTGAGTATTGGATAACCGCGCTCAGACTCTAGGTCGCCACTGGAGGACGTCTTCCACGGACCACGCGATTAACACACCGGACAACGAAGCAATCCGAGATCACGCATGATGCACACGGAGAACCCAGCCCTACCGGACGTGATGTTGGTCCTCGACACCGAGGGCATCATCCGCGACGTCACCCTGTCCAACGTGTTCGCCGCGGAGAGCGTCGCGGCCTGGATCGGACGCCCCTGGGCAGACACCGTGAGCGCATCCGACGGCGAGTATCTGCGGCACATGATCGAGGATGCCGGAGAGAGCGGCGTCAGCACCTTCCGCAACGTCAATCAGCACTTTCCGAGCGGTCTCGAACTCCCGATCGAGTACACCACCATTCGCTTGGGCGGGCCGCCGGGATTACTGGCCATCGGCAAGAACCTCTGCGCCATGGCCGAACTCCAGTCCCGTCTGGTGGAAGCCCAACAGGCCATGGAACGCGACTACTGGAAGCTGCGCGAAGTCGAGACCCGCTACCGCCTGCTGTTCAATTCATCCCGCGACGCGGTGCTGGTTCTGCGGGCGTCCACACTCGCCATCATCGACCTGAATCCGTCAGCGGCACAGGCCCTCGGGATCGCGATGCCGCAGGTCAAGGGCACGCTGAGCACGCGCTTCCCTGACACCCTGATTCCGCAGGAGCGCGACCTCTTCGAGGGCATGATCCGGCGTATCCGCGAACGCGGCAAGGCGCCCGGTGTGCTGCTGCGCCTGGGTCAGGGCCAGACCCCCTGGCTGGTGCGCGCCTCATCGGTTACCGCGGATCAGGAAGAAGTCTTGCTCGTCCAGTTGGTTCCCTCGGCGGCGGCCCAGACCATCGTCGATCTCACCGACCCGATGCACATCGAGGCCCTGATTGAAGGCGGGCCTGACGGTTTCGTGGTCATCGACCACCAGGGCGCCATCCTGCGCGCCAATCGGGCCTTCCTTGACCTGGTACAGATCGGCTCCGAATCCGCGGTGTTGGGAGAGCCGCTGGGCCGCTGGCTGGGCCGCCCCGGTGCGGACCTGACGGTATTGCTGGCCAATGTGCTGCGCTTGGGAGCGGTGCGACTCTTCTCGACCGTGCTGCGGGCTGAACTGGGCCGCGAGGTCGAGGCCGAGGTCTCGGCCTCCGGCCAGGGCGGACGCAACGGCGGCAAGCAGGGCGGAACCATCGGCGTCTTCATCCGCGACGTGAGCCCGCGCCTGTCGACCGCGACCCCGGGCAAGGGCATCAACGGGCTGATGGAGTCACTGACCCGGCAGATCGGCAAGACCACCCTGCGCAAGCTGGTCGATGACACCATCGCCGTGGTGGAGCAGCGCTATATCGAGGCGGCCTTGGACCAAACCGGCGGCAATCGTACCGCCGCCGCCGAGTTGCTCGGTCTCAGCCGCCAAAGCCTCTACGTCAAATTGGGCCGCTATGGTCTGGAGGAGGACGCCAGATTACCTGGCCGACCAGACCAGTTATCCGCGGCCTAGCAGCGCGGAAACGCCGTTCCCGCCGCGGCGCCGGATTGCCCGACAGCCGCGACACACGCCCTCCGGTACCAGGCATGGCGCCCCCGCCCGGACAGGATGACGCTGCATGATGAAGCGAAACGGTCCACTCAAGTGATGTTGACCTCTGCCCAGGTTCCGGGCTTCGGCCAAGCCGACCTCTCCAACTGCGAACTGGAGCAGATCCATCTTGCGGGTTCCATTCGTCCCTGCGGCGTATTCCTGCTGGTGCGTGAACCGGATCTGACCATCTTGCAGCAGAGTGCCGACGCCGGCCGACTCCTCGGCCGTGCGGACCCCCTGCTGGGCGAGACGCTGGGCGGTCTGGGCGGCAATCTCGCTGAACGGGTACGCACCCGCACCATGGAGCAACTGACGGAGTTCCCGGCCGCCGTGCGGTGCCGGATCGCCGCGACCGAGACGGACTTCGACGGCCTGCTGCATCGCCCACCGGGCGGCGGCCTCATTGTCGAACTCATCCCAGCGGGCCCCGCACTCGACCTGACGCCCCTAGTCCGCGACGCCTTGCGCCGGGTTTCCGCGGCCGCGTCACTGCAGGTCCTGTCCGACGAGACTGCCCGCATCTTCAAAGCGTTGGCCGGCTATGACCGGGTGATGGTCTACCGCTTCGACGAACGCGGCCATGGCGAGGTCTTCGCCGAGGCGCGTGAGTCGGGGCTCGAACCCTTCCTCGGTAACCGCTACCCGGCGACCGATATTCCCCAGATCGCCCGCCGTCTCTACATGCGCAACCGCATTCGCATCCTGGAGGATGTCGCCTATTGCCCGGTCCCGCTCATTCCCGAGCACTCGCCGCTGACCGGCGAACCACTCGATATGTCGCTGTGCTACCTGCGCAGCCTGTCACCCATCCATATCCAGTACCTCAAGAACATGGGGGTGGCCGCCACCCTGGTCACCTCCCTGATGGTGGGCGGACGCCTCTGGGGACTGATTTCCTGCCACCATCAAGCGCCGCGCGCCATCCAGTACCAGACCCGGATCGCCTGCGAGTTGCTGGCGGAAGCGGTCGCCACGCGCATCGCAGCCTTGCAGGGCTTTACCCAGGCCCAGACCGAGCACGCGGTGCGGCGCCTGGAACAGCGCATGATCGAGGCGATCACCCGCCGCGGTGACTGGGAGCACGCGCTGTTCGACAATCCCCAGTCCCTGCTGCAGCCGCTCGCCGCCGGCGGCGCCGTCCTGCTGTGCGACGGCAAGGTCGTGACGACCGGCACGGTTCCTGGAACCCAACAGATCGGCAAGCTCAGGACCTGGCTGGACACCCAGCCGCGCGCACCGGTGATCACCACCGCCTCGCTGGGCAGCGATGCCCCCGGTCTGGCGGATCTCATTCCGGTCGCCAGCGGCCTGCTCGCGGTTCCGCTGTCGCGCGGCGGGGGCGAATATTTGGTATGGCTGCGACCCGAGCGCCTGCACACCGTCACCTGGGGCGGCAACCCCTACCAGAGCGCGGAGCACGCGGGGGACGACCCCGGCCAACTCTCGCCGCGTCGGTCATTTGCCCGCTGGCAACAAGTGGTGGAGGGCACCAGCGACCCCTGGACCCCGGACGACCTCACCACGGCCCGCCTGATCGGGGAGTCGGTGGCCGACGTGATCCAGCAGTTCCGCTCGCTGCGCGTCCTGATCGCCCGCGACCAACTGGAGGACATCAGCCGCAAGGTCCGCCACTCCGAACAACCCGTGGTCATCGCCGACGCCCGGGGCCTCATCGTCCTGACCAACGGCGCCTTCGATCGCCTGGTACCCGGCGGCACCCGCCCGGATTCGCTGGGCGAACTGCTGGCCCTGTTCGGCGATCCCGCGGCAGTCAATCAGCGCATTCTGGACCTGCTGGAACGCCACCAACCCTGGCGCGCCGAGGTCGAACTCACCACCAGCGAGGGCGAGCGCCAGCCCTTCATGGTACGCGCCGACCCCGTCCTGTCCGCGCCCGAGCAAGTTCTTGGATTCGTCTTTCTCTTCACCGATATCAGCGAACGCAAGACCGCCGAGGAAGCCCGCCGCCGGTTCCAGACCGGCGTGGTGGAGCGTCATCGGCTCGCCTCCAAGCCGCTGGAATCCGAGACCGATCTGGTCCGTCGCGAACTGCTCGCCGGCATCGTCGGCAACGCGCAGCTCGCCGCCCTGGAAATTACCGACGGACCGGATCTCACCCGCGTCCCCGACCTGCTGGAGGGCATCCAGTCATCGGTCACCCGCACCACGGATCTGCTGGAGCACCTGCTGTGGTACTCCGATCGCGCGGCTGGGGACGGTGACCGCGGACATTGAAGCATCCAGCGTGTTGATGTTGATAAAAGACTCCGGCCGGTCGCTGAGATCCGCCGCCGCCACCCGATGGCGCTCATACCACAGCGCCACTTTGCGCTCACCGCCGGCCAGATAGTCATCCAAACTGGCGGCGAGGCACACCGGCAGCAGCGCATACACCGGCTGCTTGCGCACTCCGTCGCTGGCCACCGCCAACTCGGCGTCCCCGGCACTCACGGCCAGCACCAGCCGCTCGACCAGATCGGGCGCCGGGTAGGGGCCGTCGCAGGGCAGGGTGACGATCCATGGGGTGCGTGCCGCTCGCATGGCACTGCGGATACCGGCCAAAGGTCCCTGGAAGCCCGGCGCCAGATCAGCGATCACCGGCACACCATAACGCGCATAGCGCTCCAGGTTGCGGTTGGCATTGATCAGCAGGGCATCGACCTGCGGGCGCAAGGCCGTGATGACCCATTCGATCAGCGGCCGGCCGGCATAGAGCGCCAGCCCCTTGTCGACCCCGCCCATCCGCCGTCCCTGACCGCCGGCCAGGATCACCCCGGTGATGGATGCCCGCGTCGGGTCCGACGGCGTCACGTCCGGATCACCGCGGGCAATGGGAGCACAAGGCGCAATCGCTTGATCATCAGGTCTCACCCTTGTTGCGATCTAAACGCTTTCGACACTGCCCGTTCAACTGCGGGCAACCTGGCCGACGCCCATCGGACAGCAATGCAGGTGCCCGCGCGTTGGCGGTCCCGCTATGCGAGACTTCCCGTCGGCAGGGCCGCCCACGGCCCTGACGGCATCCTGACCCGCTGTGTTTCCCTGATCTCCACCAAGAGGTGACCCATGATGACCCGCACCCTGTCCCTGGCAACGCTCCTGTCCGCACTCCTGATCACGCCCGTGCTCGCTGAAGATACGCCCGCACAGACCATCAGCGATATCTACCAGCAGCGGGCCGCACTCAACGGCCAGCAGGTGACCCTGCGCGGCACAGTGGTGAAGGTCAACAACCTGATCATGGACCGCAATTGGGTGCATCTGCAGGACGGATCGGGCGACGCCGCCGATGGTTCAAACGATATCACCATCACCACCCAGGACAAGGCGCAGGTCAACGACCAGGTCACGGTCACCGGCACCCTGGCCGTAGACCTGGATTTCGGTTCAGGCTACAAATACCCGCTGTTGGTTGAGAAGGCGACGATCACTCCGGTTCAGTAGCAGCGAGCGACCCAAGACCACGCCTGAGCGATGGACGTCAACACCAATCCCCGCGCCGCTTTTCGGCGCGGGGGACCGATGTGTGTCAACGCAAGGTACTTGCCTCACGCCGGTGGTAGCGACACCTTTACTCGGGGACAACGGTTCGGACTCGCTGCAGCACAGTTCGGATATTATTGCTCGCCCACATTCTGCGCGGCTGCTGAAGCATCCGGTGTATACAAGGTACGAGTGAGAGGTCCGAAGATGATGAAACAAGCACTGCTCGGCGCGCTTGTCGCTGTGGCTATCACCGCTACGGCGTCGGCCGAGAGCTTCAAGATGACGACACCCTTCGCGCCGGGTGTCGCCGTGCCCGACACGATCGAGTCCTCGATCGGGACCTTGAACCTCGATTATGGTTACCCGTCAGCCGCTACCGTCGACAAGATCTATGACAACCTGGACCGTTCGCGGGCGCTTCAAGCCTATCTGCTGGCGCTCCCGATCGTCAACCAGGCGGGCATGCGCGACTCAATACGCAAGTTCGGCCCCGACAACCAGACCGACGTGATCTGGGAAGACCTGGTCGATCCCAGGACCGTCGAACTGACGGCGAATGACAACACGATCTACAACTTCATCTGGGCCGACACCAGCAAGGGGCCGTTGGTGGTCGAGATTCCGCCCAAGGTGCTGGGGCTGATCAACGACTTCTGGTACAAGTGGGTGGCCGACGTTGGCATCACCGGGGCCGACAAGGGCGAGGGCGGCAAATACCTACTATTGCCGCCTGGATTTAAGGGCCACATCCCGTCGGGGTATCACGTCGTGCGGCCGAATACCTTCGGCAACTGGCTCGTCTTTCGCGCCTTCCTGGTGGACGGTTCAACCCGGCCCGGAGTGGACTCGGTCAAGAAGAACCTGCGGATCTATCCCTTGGCCGATGCCGCCAACCCGCCGCCAATGAAATTCGTCAATGCCTCGGGGATTCCAGCGAACTTCGTCGCACCGGGTGACTATGCGTTCTGGGGCCTGTTGAACCAAGTCATCCAGGAGGAGCCGGCGGCGGGTTCCGATCCCACCACCTTGGGCTTGTTTGCCTCAATCGGGATCATCAAGGGTCAGCCGTTCAATCCCGATGAGCGGATGAAGAAGATCCTGACCGACGCCGCGCACATCGGCGCGGTGACGGCCCGGACCATCGCCTTCAAGATCCGTTCAAAGGAGGCGTATTTCTATCCCGACAGCGCGTGGCGCCTACCGTTCTTCGGTGGCTACAAGTTCGAGGTAGCACCCGGTGTCGGCAACTTGGATGGTGCCGCCTTCTACTATTACTTTGCCACCGGCGTTACGCCTGCCATGGAGGAGAAGATGGTGGGCCGGGGATCGCAATACCCCTGGTCGGTGCAGGATGCGCATGGCAGTCCCTTTGATGGCGGCAAGACCTACAAGCTGCGCCTGCCGCCGAACATCCCGGTCAAGGACTTCTGGTCGGTCATCGTCTACGACAACCAGACCCGCTCGATGGTGCAGACCGACCAGCAGGCCCCGAGCGTCAGTAGCCAGAACAAGGGCGTCAAGATCAATGCGGACGGCTCGGTGGATGTCTACTTCGGACCCCAAGCACCAATAGGAATTGAGAACAACTGGGTGCAGACGATTCCGGGCAAGGGCTGGTTTATGATCCTTCGCCTCTACGGTCCGCTGGAGCCCTGGTTCAACAAGACTTGGCGACCGGGCGAAATCGCGTTGCAACCCTGATCGCAGATCGCAGCACAAGAGCACCTTCGACGGGCGCCGCGGCGCCCGTCTTTCCATTTCGCGTACTAAACTGCGCTTACATTTTAATGGCCGATAATAAAGATTATGTAAAGCTATGGGCCGGCTGATGTTACTGAGCCTCGCGGGGTTATTGACCAGATGTCGACGAGATCCTGCTCCGCGCCGAGGCGGACCAGCGTCCCGCCCGCGACCCCGATCACGCCTCGAACAGATCCGCCACGTCGTCGAGGGTCGCGGCCCGGCGCAACCAGTGCCGCAGTTGCTCAGGATCGGCGCAGCGTTCGAGACGCGCGCACGTGGCGGCGTCGGCAATCATCCCGCGACCGTCGAGCACATCGAGCACGGCGCCGCGCAGTGACTCGACTGCCCCCTCGGCCTTGCCCTCGGTTCGACCCGCCGCCCTGCCCTCGCCGCGCACGTCGTCCAGATCGCGGTAACCTTGACGTTGCAGCAAGTTGCGGAACGCCGCCGTTGCCGCCGCTTGCGGATCGTAGAGCGACTCGACCAGCAGTTTGTTACGCAGAATGCCGGGGGCTTCGAGCCAGTCGCCGGGATAGCAGACGCGCATCGCCGTACCAGGTTGATGGACCTCGACGCGTCGTGGCCCAGTGAGCCGCACCACCCACACGAAGCGGGTACCGGCGGCCAACAGTTCGGTGATCTTGAGCGCCAGATCGTCTTCGTCCTGGCCGGTATCGGCATATTCCAGCGCCAGCGGCGGCGCGCCCGCGACCCAGCCCGGCACGTCCGGCACATTGCCGACCGCGACATCCGGCGCACGCAAGGTTCCCGGTGTGGGCGCGTAGCCGGTGTCGACGCCGGCGGAGTCGACATCGGGATCGGTCCCGAGCACGAGACCGCCGATCAGATTGGCCTTGGAGCCGCGACCTCCGGTCGGCAGACACTGAATCGGATGACCATTGGAGAGTTCATAGGGATCGCCCGAACGCAACTGGTCGGCCTGGAAGGGACCGTGACCCTGGTGGATCATGGGGTTTTTCATGGCGATGAGGCCTTCGTCAGAGAATGAGCGCAGTGTATGCCACCGCACCGAGATTTCGTACGCAAAGGGTGAAATTACGACCTAATGCCGGGAGATCAAATCGAGGCGCCCGAGCACACTGCGCTGCTTGCGGGAAGAAAGGCCACAAGTCAATCGCACGAATACTTTACTCCAAGAGAACCCCAACACTCAATGAACGCCATCGGCTGGAACATGAACGGGAACGAAGACAGTTGGCGGACCGCCATGATTGATGAAGCAGGTACGCTGCTGTCCATCATCGACGCGGCTCAAGCTGACGAAGACATCGACGAGGATCCCGTCTCCCGCAAGATGCGTTTGACCATGGGGAGGACGGCCAGGCAGTTAGCCTTACAGATCATCGCGGAACTGCGGCCCGCCACAGCGGAGCCGAAAACTGAAGACCCAAGCTGGCCCGTCCGCCGTCTCGTTTGGTTCTAAAACGACATCAAGCGAACAGACCATTCCACGATACCCGGCCTATCGTACCCAACCGATGAATTCCAGAGAGCCAAGCAATGATAGCTACTCCCCCCAAGACCCTGCTTGCCATCGACAACCGTCGTTGCGACCCGCGCCACGCGTTGCGCTATCCGGTCTTGCTGCCTGACTGCGAAGCAATGACGCGCAACATCAGTGGTTCAGGCGCGTATTTTGAGACGGATCGCCAGAAGGTTGTTATGAATCAACCAATCAGCTTTGCCCTTGTATTACCCGCCGGTCCACCCGACCCTGGCGCGCAGCGCTATGCATGGAGCGAAGGACGTGTCGTAGATGGGAGAGTCGTACGAATAGATACTGGTGAGACGGGGCAAGTGGGTGTTTGCGTCGCTTTTTAGCAACAGACCGAATCCGTCCCCCCGCTAGGTTCTGACCAACCTAAGATTTCCGAACGCATTCAGTGAAATGACAGAATAGGGCTCAGCGCCCTGCAGAGCCCTATCCTGAATGCGTTGCGGTGTGACTGACGGCTATAATCCGGCGCCCTTCAAGGCATAGGGAACGAGCGGGACCAACATGATGGAGAGGGCAAGCCAAAGTGCCACGTTGGTCTTGGAACGGAGAGTTGCTTCACTCATGGTAATCACCTCAGGGCCGATTGTTGGTATTCACTGTCCGACATGAGAGAGGATGGGGTCCGGCAAATCGAGGCTCAAGTAATCCTGCTTTTAGTCAATGGTATTTTCCTAGTACCGCGCTAGGTTACCGGCTTGGCAGACGCTGCAGGTATTCTGATGTGAGCGATCCGACAGGGTGACCTCATGGCGGACGGCACCTTAAGGCCGGCATCGCCGCGCTCAAGTCCGGGATCCAGCGCCTGGAGCGTCTGCGCGGTCTGGCCCTGAGGCACTGAACGTGATCGCACCGCCTGCACGCGACCAGTTGCGCGACCTGCCCGCACGCAAGGTCCTGCGTCAGCTGGGCGTGACCTGGTGGAAGCTGCCGATGGTCGCCCAGGCGCTGCGTCAGCGCATGACCGACGACCTGGGCGGCATCCGGCTGTTCGCCTGGGTCGCCCGGGCCGACCCCGCGGAGGCCATGTCAGTGCGGGCCTTGGTCATCGTTTCGGCGATTGGAGGTCGAGGCTTTAGCCGGTCCGGCGCGCAGGCACCACCGATTTTCTTTGAGATCTCGGGAATCGCCACCGGCTAAAGCCGCGACCTCCAGTTACGGAAAGGCCGTCGCTGGCCGGCTGCGGACGGTCCGCACAGCGGACCCTACGGTACACCGTGACCTGTAGGGTCCGCTGTGCGGACCGACGACGGTGCAGATCGCGCGGTGGCCGGGTTTATGTCCAAGGCCCCTGGGAACACGAGCCAGCGCCGAAGCTGAAGGCTGCAGCCCGGCGCCGGGGTCAGGCTCCCACGGACGCGGCCGACTGAAGGCCCCCCACCCGCCGGCAGGACTATAATACGTTATACGCATAACGTATCTTGGGGAATTGCGATGCATAAACGAATGACGATTACACTTGATGAAGCGGTCTACGAAGGACTTTACCGGACGATTGGCCAAAGTAAGAGGTGGGTTTAAGCTCGCTTTGTACCAGGAAATGCCACCGCGTAGCGCCCGAAGGATCGAATACCTTCTCGGAATCGGCCATCCACTGGTCATGTAGTTTGGCAATCGTGTTGTCCATCATTTTGCAATGCCAAAGAAAACGGCCAAACAACGCTCAATCTCTACCATTTTATCCCCATCAATGCGCCCGAAGGCTTGCCCGACCTTGTCGCGCTTCACGGTCATCGCCTTATCAACCATGACTTGTGACGGCTTCTGCAAGCCGTTCTCGGCGTTCGGCTGAACAGTGATCCGAAACAGCGGCGCGGCAACCAGCGTGCTTGTTGTCGGCAGGACGGTTACGGTGGCGTGCTCGCCGAAATGATCGGCCTGAATCACCAACGCGGGTCTCGGCTTGCCGAAGTCGCCTTGCATGGCGATGGTCACAAAGTCCCCCCGCATCATGCCGTCCAACCGTTCACATCCGCCAAGGCTGCATCCATGAATCGCTGCATCTCCGTGTCGGCCAGATCCGCCTGAGCGGCAATCAGAGACTGGCGGCGGCATTCTTCCGCGAAGTCTGGCCGGCGCGTATCAGGCACCCAGATTTGCACCGGGCGAAGTCCTGCCATACGCAAGGCATCGCGATGCTTTTGAACACGGGCGTTCCCGGGAATCGTTGCCAACGCAAATCTCCTATCGTCCCGTCACCCCAAACAGTATAGTCAACAAAAAAGTTACATGCAACGCATCTTGGCGACTTCGGGGTTGCTGATGGCATAGCTGACTCCACGGTCTTCAAAGGCCGGCGCAGCACGGTCTACCAGCGCTTCGGCTTTCGTGCCAGGCAGGAAGTAGCGTCGCAGGATCGCCGGCCGGCTTCCCGCGACCTGGGCAGCCCAGGCGTCGAGCAGGGCGCGTGAGTCGCGCAGGTGCCGTTCCTTGTTCGGCCCCTGTCCGCGGAGAGTGACTCGGCGGCCAGCACGGGTACGCTGTCGCTGTTTGGCCGCGCGCTGCGGTGGTTGGCCAGGGACTTGATCCGCCAGAGCGCCTGCCGGACATCACGCGGATAGACCGTCTTCTTCGTCTCGACCAGCAGAGTCAGCGACTTGCCGGCAATGCTGATGTCAAGCTCGACTACTCGAACAATTCCGCGTGGGTCCCGGCTCGCACGAAGACCACCAGCCCCGTACTCCGGCGATCGTCGAGCTTGTATGCCGGCAGAAAGTCGCCGCCGATGTGGCATTCCCGATGTCCCTTCCAGTCGCCGACCAAGGGGTGATCCAGCCACTCCGGCCCCAGGGGGCCGTCGTTGGCGATCAGGAGCAACATCGCTTCCTTGAGCCTCCGCATGTCGAACCGCCCGGATCGCGACAGTCGCTGCCAGTCCTGGAGGAACGACTTCGTATAGTCCGCCGCACGCGGCGGGACCGCACGCTTACTCGCGGCTGGCCTTGTCGATGTCATCGAACAGTTCGGCAGCGGTAGTGAAACGGGCGTGGTGCTGACGGGTGATCGCATCGGCCTCGGCCATCGCCGCGCGGGTCTCGGCGTTCGGCGCCTCCAGGGCGAATGGAAGCCGCTGTTCGGCGGCGACGCGCGTCAGGAATACGCGAACGGCATCGGACATGGTCAGACCCATCGCTGCCAGCGTCGCGTTCGCCTGGGCCTTGACCTGCTCGTCGATCCGCACATGGATCATGGATGTGGTCGCCATGGGGTCCTCTGCTCAGCGAGATGAGTTACATTGTAGCACACGGGCCGGGACGCGGATGTGGCCATGACCGTCGCCAGACCCAACCCGCACTATGTGACACACCCGCCGCCGCGCCCGGTCCCCGGTGGCCTCCACCACGACAGGCAGAGTCGGCACTGACAGGAGGGGGACAAGGGCGGGCATGAGACCGTAGGGGAGGTAAGCTCTTCAGGACACCGATCCGTCGTCGTCTTCGAGTTGGGGGGACAGGTTGACATTCATGGGCATGAACCGCTGCGTTCTGTATCGGGCAAGCTCTAAGCCGCGACTTGGCGGCTGTCAAGGATGAGCAAAGTTGGACATCGCCCCTGACGCTGGTGGGGACCAGGGGGCCTGCTGGAGGCGGCGTGGCCTACCACTGGTAATGTCCTTTATCAGTGATAGGCAAGTTATGCGTCATCGCCGAGTAACCCGGCGATGCAATCTACGAAACGGGCGGCAGTGTCAAGAGCCGCCGCCGAGCGTTCGGGAGGAATGTCGGAATCCGGCCCTGTTTCGTAATCGGCAACGGCTTTCAAATTGTAGGCTTGGGTAAGAAACGGCGGAAACGCCTTATCATACAACGTATCAAGGGCGGCGCGGAACTTGAATAGAATAAGGGGGTTCGCGGTTGCCATGATGGATGTGTACCATAAAATGCGCCGTTCCTGAAAATGAGGGCCGACTGGCCTGCCGTAGTCTTGGTTGTCAGGCCCGAAGCCCTGGATGGCTGGCGATAAGTGTCCCGCGGCCCTGCCGACGCCGTCTCGTGACGACATAGTCCTGATCGCAGCGACGACGCCCTGCTACGGGAGGGTTACGACAAACTCGCCCCAACGCATCGTCATCTATTTCCCCTTTCTTCCGGAAGTCTGGCGGGAAGTGCCGTAACCGATATATTTCGTGGTACGTCCCCTATTTCACGTGTCCTGTCAACGCACTGACTCTGTTCAAACTGCCTTGCTCCCTCTGCCGACGCATCATGGGGTCACTGGGTCCCCGGATGTTTGCAGGCCGCTACAGCTAGAGTTCCGTCGGCCAAAACTCCGGATTCATGATTTGATCGAACGTCCAGGGGCAAGACTCGGGAAACGCGTCGTACCACAAGCCCGTTTCCTTAGTCGCGATCTCCAGCGCATCGGCCCATATAGCGGGCCACCATTCCGCGTCTTGTAAGTCGGACTTAAGGCTCGGGGTTTTCTGGATGCGTCTAGCTAGACGTTTGCGTTGTTCGCCGATCGTGTTTCGCCAGCTATTCCCGCGCCGTTCCGGCTGAAGCCACCACTTGAGTAAGTGGGCTAGGAGCACGGCCATGCGGTTTTCAAGTTCGCGTTGTTCGCTCTTGCCCACGTCTTCTATCTCATCGGCGATATGTTCGATATCCAGGGCGTCGAAACACCCGGCCCGGAGCAGCCGCGCCTGTTCGTTGGCCCAAGCGATCACATCGTTGTCGTAACTGTTCGTAGCGCGCATTTTTTTGAAAAAGAGATTTAAGGATTCGTCTTGCCACCCTTGAGGCTGGCCTTTAAGGGGTCACCTTACGAAATTCATTTGAGAACCGGACATCTATGTCAATCTGAGTGCCACAACCACCTGACACATCGAGAAAAATCTAGCGCCTACCGTTGCCTAGAGTTTTGTAATCAGTCTTCTGGAACGGAGTAGCCATGGCAACTCCTCAAACGCGGCGCGAGCGCCCTTAACGCTTCCGTCATGTGCGGTCAGCTTCGGCATCGTCAGAACCCTCTTTCTTCCTACTGCCCTTTTTAGCCTGGCGTTCGGCCAGTAGCGCGGCGCCTTTGACCGCCCAGGCTTCCCAGTGTCGGGGGTCTTGGACTTCAGCCAAACCCAGCAGCGCGTCAGCCGGTTGTTTCGGCACTGGTTCAGTGCGACTCTAGATTAAAAGTTTTTTTATCAATTAGTTACGGAAGAGATCACGTATTTCGCTATCGTGTCATCATCAACTATCCTATTGTTTTTACAAAGATGGTACAGGGATTGCGTCGGGGAAAATGTGCGAAGGCGCACCGCAACCCGCTGATAAATAAGCGCACTGACAAGGATTTGAACTGAACCAGTGTCGTAGTAATATTCGTATTCATGTTTGTCCGCCTTTCTGGCGGAAATCAACCCAGCGACTTGGCCGTGCGGTTGATCCTGGCACTTGGGGTACTCCAGGACAGAGTCCCGGGCTCTGTTAATCGGTCGGCTGCGGCCGGGGCCTCGATCTTCACCCAGGGCGGGTGTTCAGGCAGCGTGGGCCAGCGGTTGATCATAAGCCAGGCGTCAGGGATCTGCACCTGTCAACGCAAGTTTCAGATGCCCGCTTGCGCGCAAGTTAGAGGGTAGCGGGAGCAGGCTGTCAGGCGACTTACCCGTCGCGACAGGCCGCGGGACGGGTGGGGACTTGATTTGTGCCTGTACTGTGCGTAAAATGTGCATCTGCTCAATGCCCCCTCAGGTGCAACGCCATGGCCGCCATCTTCGCGGATGTGCTCGAATCGACGCGGGAACCCGGGACGTCGCGATTCTCTGCATCGGGCGTCGCCGACGTCCTTGGCCTGCAGCAGCAGGATTTGGCCGAGCTGGCGGGGGTCCATCGCAACACCTTGCGCACCCACCCGGAATCGCCACGACTACAATCCGCACTGCGTGACCTGATGCGCGTGTTGTCGGCCGCCGCGGCGGTGCAGCCGGACCCACTACGCGCCATCTTCCTGGTCAAGAACGAACCGATTCCTGTGTTCCGTCACAAGACCCTGTTGCAACTGGTCCAGGACGGCCGGACCGAGGATGCGATCGGCTACCTGGAGTCAATCAGCACCGGGTTCGTCGGTTGATCCTCTTCGATCTACCCCCCGGCACCACGTTATTCCGGGCGCATACCCCGCAGTGGGCCAGCCGGCCCACCGCGGCGCTGGCGCGGCCACCCGCGGGGGGCGCTTCAACCGAGAAGGCGTCGCAGCGCTGTACCTGTCGTTGGATGAGGTGACCGCCTTGCGCGAGTACCAGCAGACCTCACCCTTCCTGCCACCCTGCACGATGTGCTCGTACACGGTTGCGCTGCGCGACCTGGTCGACCTGCGCCAACTCCACCACGGGGCGCCCTGGGACGCGCTATGGCACGACTGGCGCGAGGACTGGCGCCACCTGAAATTCGAGCGGCATATCGAACCCCCAACGTGGGTTCTCGCCGACCTGGTGCTGGCCCATGGCTACACCGGCATCCTTTTTCCGAGCCAGGTGCGCGGGGGCGGAACCAACGTCGTGGTGTATTCCGACCGGCTCACGGATGGCAACGCGGTCACCGTCAACGACCCCGACGGGCGACTCCCCCGCGACCAGTCCAGTTAGGCTCGCTGATGCCCTCCCAGGCTGCCGCTTTCCAGCCCGTTTTGAACGATCAGGAACTGCCGGCACCGCAGCGGGACGTCCAACGTTATTTATGTAACGTCATGGGTGCAGGAGCGCCGCGACGCCCGGCAACCCTTAGAAAGTGTCCATTTTCTACTTCCCGATTGTTGGCCGACATTGGCGCTCAAAGCGGGAAGTAATTGATGGACAGTTACTTATTATTTCGCGCCCTGAGGGACGATCGGCAGTGGTCGCGGTGATGGCGTCCGAAACCGGGCGTGCCCTGACGGCTTCATAGCGAGCGATTGAAGTGTAAAGGGAATTTTATTCCACGATAAAGCAGGGCACAGCGGCTGGCTGAGCCCTGTCCTGACTTCGTTGCGGTGTGACTGACGGCTACAAGCCGGTGCCCTTTAAGGCATAGGGAACGAGCGGGACCAGCATGATGGAAAGGGCCAGCCACAGTGCCACGTTGGTCTTGGAACGGAGAGTTGCTTCGCTCATGGTCGTCACCTCAGGTCAGATCAGTGTTTGGTATCAGCTTACCTACGGTCCCGAGGATGGGTACCAGCTAGACAAAGCTCAATGAATACTCTGTTCACTCCATGGTCATTACCTAGCAAAAAGCTAAGAATTCGGTGTTGTCGGCTACACTGAAGCGCGCCGGTGGCCCCTGGATCGCAGCACCGGCCACGCAATCAGCCCGCTCCTCACCCGCCGCGCCGCAGACAGCCACGCGTGACTTTCGCGCCTCGACCGCAGCATCGTGGGGGCGTGAAAAGCTCGGCTCTCGGGGATTTCAGTCGGGTGCATACTGCAAAAAACAGAAGGATACTGTTTGGTTAACGGCCGTTGTCGCATCGCGCAGGCCGTTGTTAGCTGCGGGTGCTCCGCTGTGATGGGCTGTCGGGAGTTGCGGATGGCGACGGTGAAGCACGCCAGGAAGCGCAGCCGCACCCGGTCTGCGGTGGCCCCAGGGTCCACTGAGCATTGGCGCGATGATGAAACACTTTGCATCATCCCGTCGATGATTCTCAAACCCTTGCCCCAGGCGTCCGCACGGAGCGACTATCGGCTGGTCGTCTTCGATTTCGACGGGACCTTGGCCGATCGCTTCGATTGGTTAGTCCAGGCTTTGAACGGGATCGCACCGGCCGAGCGTGACCGGCTGCGGGACCGACCCGCCCGCATGGTCCTGCCTCATCTGGGTGTGACCAGATGGAAATGGCCGGCGGTCGCCCACGCGCTGCGGCGGCGCCTGGCCGAGGACCTGGGCGGCATCCGGCGCGTTGCCGGGGTCGCCCCCCCTGCGGCGCGAGGTGCCCGAGGCCGGTCTGGCCTTGGGGATCGTGCGCGCCAACGCGGAGCGCACGGTGTGCCGGCGGCCAGGGCCGGAGCAGGTGCGTCCGGTCCGCGCTCGGGCGTGCGGTGCGGCGCTCCATGGCAAACCGGCGCAGCGGCACCTGCTGCGCGCCGCCCGGGGTGCCCCCGCGCCGGCGATCTCTCTCGGCGACGCAATCCGGGAGCGCGAGGCGGTGCACGCCCTGGGCCTGGCGGTGGGAGATGTACCGGCCCATCCCGCCGGACGGGGCGGTTTTTCGGTCTGGACGGGATAAGCGGGGATTATCACGGGTGAGGCAGCGCCCGCGGCGCTGTCGCCCGCGCACGACAAAACGATGTAATACAACGGTATGTACCATGGTATGCGGTTCGCGGTGACCCCCGGCCCCGGGTCCGTCTGTCCCGGTCGGACCGGCCGCCGGCCTACGCGGTTATGGCCGCGCGGCGTGCTCGACGCGCCCCGCGTGGCAACAGCAGCTCGCGGCACAGAGAAACTGTCGATCTTCGACTTCCCGCTTCTTAGCCTGGTCTTCGAGCCGGTTGGTGGCGATCTCCCCGCTCTTGCCGTAGAAGATGAAGTTGTTGGCGCTGTTCCAGTTCTCCACGACATTGAGGCCCTCCTGTACCTCGCGGCGCAGCTCCTCGTCGGCCAGGTAACGGCACAGGAAGATCGTCTTCACGGCGCGGCCCAGCTCCTGCAACGCCTGGTAGGTGGGATGCTGCAGGTTGTGCCGGGTGAAGCGCCGCAGGATGTCCTCAGGGGCGGCCGTGCCCAAGCGTAACGCCGTGGTGTATTTGATCGTCTCGTCGTACTGCTGACGCACCGCGTCCCAGGTGATGGGCCGCGTGAGGATCGCCTGCAGGTGGGGATAGTCTCCGGCGCGACCGGCCTCGGGCCGATAGAGCTGCTGCGTGCCGATGCCCTTGAGCCGCGGCATCAGGGCAAACCCGAGCAGATGGCAGAAGGCGAACGCCACCTCACTCTGGCCGTGGCTGTCGACATAGCTCTTCTGCACCTCCAGGTCGGTGCAGTGCCGCAGGACCCCCTCGATCATGGCGGCCACCTCGGAGGAGGAGCAGCGCTTGAGTTGGGAGTAGATGCACGCGGCCCGCCGCTCGACGTGCCAGTAGATCATGACTCCGCGGCCACCGTAGCGGATGTGCCACTCGATCATCAGGTTGGGGTTCGAGGCGCAGTGGAACGGAGAACCGGTTTAAGCCTATTTTTGTGTACGAGGTTTGAGGTTCTGGGCTGGCCAACTTGGATAGCCAGGTGGGAGATGGCCAATTTGGATCGCTTTTTGAGTTGTTGGCCGTCTATTTTAGGGCCGGCCACGTTCGGTCTACCCATCTTGGCCTGTGCGGACAGGCCCACGCCGACCGGCGAGGGTCGCCAAAGAAAATCATTCACCATCAAGCCTATCAAGGACGACGCCGCGCTTAACCCGGTTTTGCGTTCCACTGCGCCTCAAACCCCAACCTCGTGGTGGCGGCCATCGTGCAATGAAACACGGTCTACCCGGAACGGGCGGTCCAAACGCTACGCGATGCGGGTACGGTGGTGGACGATGCCCTGCTGCCGCACCTCTCGCCGCTGGGCTGGGAGCACATCAACCTGACCGGCGATGACATCTGGCGGCAGAGCAAGCAGGTGGAGCAGGGCGAATTGCAGCCGTTACGTGTGTGGGCTGAGGCTTAGCGTACGATTTTTTCCGTTTTGTGAGGTGACCCCGTGTGGCTCGGCCTGGTGGCGGCCGGCGCGATCAGCCGCCCCTTGGGGCAGAGGAATCCGAGCGGTCGGCGGGCTACCAATCCAGCTCGTCGAGGAGGTCTTCGATCGCATCCGGCCCCAGGCCGCCGTGGGCCAGATCGCTCGGGGTCGGCTCCGGGTCGGCGCACCCCGTGCAGTGTGTCGCCAGTGCTGCCAGCGCGGTGCGGTAATCCGCCAGCAAGCCCGCGATGGCGGCGGGACTCAGGCGGCGCGGGGCGAAGGTCGCCGCGAGGTGCAAGCGCCCACCGATGACGCGTACACCAATTAGCAGCTCGTGGCTGAGACTGGCGTGCGGATCGACAGTGTCGGGCATCGTCGTGCGCTCGACGACCAGCAGACCACCGGGCAGTTCGGTGTCGATCTGGCCGAAGTAGTTGAACAGGATCTCGGCCCGCTGCCCAGGCGAGGGCAGCGGCGCGCCGGGTCCCGGCAGGTACCGCAGGATGCCGTAGCCCAGGCCGTTGTCGGGTACGCGCCGAAGCTGCTCCTTGATGTGCCGCAGTCCGTCGCCCGGCTTGTCCAGGCCCGACAGGTCGAGCAGCAGCGGGTAGATGACGGTGAACCAGCCGAGGGTTCGCGAGAGGTCGAAGCCGCCGGCGTCTCGCCCGTGGGACTCCAGGTCGATGCGATGGCAGCGACCGCCGGTCCAGCGTCCCAGCGCCTGGGCCAGGGCGGTCAGCAAGACATCGTTGATGCGGGTGTTGTAGGCGCGATGGACCCCGGTCAGCAGCTCGGCGGTCAGGTCTTCGGGCAGGGTCAGCTCGATGGTCCGGCTGTCGCCTCGGCGGCGGCTGCCGGCCGGGTCGTCGAGCGGCAGGGCGGTCGCCGGGGCCTGTTCCACGGCCTGCCAGTAGGCAGATTCGTCGGCCGTCGGTCCAGCCGCGGCCCGCGCCAGCAGCGCGTCCGCCCAGTCGCGGTAGGCGTCGGTGCGAGCCGCCGGTGCGGCCGGCTGCCCCGACATTGCCCGGCGGTACCCCTCGCCCAGATCGGCGAGCAGTATGCGCCAGGAGACGCCGTCGACGATCAGGTGGTGGACGATCAGCAGGAGCCGGTCAGCGTCGCTCAGCCGATAGAGCACTGCCCGGCACAGCGGGGGCACGGCGAGGTCGAAGCCGGACTGGAGGCCCGCGGCGTGCCGCTCCAGTGCCTCCGTGGGGTGCGGCTCGGCACTCAGGTCGATCATCTCGATCGTCACGGCGGCCCGGGCCTGGACGTCCTGGGGCGGTTGGCCGCCGTCGCGGTGGTAGGTCGCCCGGAGCATATCGTGGCAGGCGAGGAGGTCGTCGAGAACCCGCTCCAGCCGGGCGGGGTCGAGCCGGTGTCGCGCCCGCAGCAGCACGGCGTGGTTGTAATGGGCCGGGTTGCCGTCGCAGGTCTCGAAGAACCAGCGCTGGATCGGCGTCAGGGGTACCGGGCCGACCGTCGGCGGCCGGTCGACGGCGTCGATCGGCACGAGCAGCGGGGCCAGGGCGGCCAGGGTCGGGGCCTGGAAGACCGCGCGCAGGTCGCACTTGAGCCCCGCGCGATGCAGCGCCGCGAGCGTCTGGACCGCCTTGATCGAGTCTCCCCCGAGGGCGAAGAAGTCGTCGTCGAGGCCGATCGGCGCGCGCCCAAGTACGGTTTCCCAGATCGCCGCGAGCTGCCGCTCCCGCGCATCGCGGGGCGGGGCGTAGGGTCGTCCAGGGGCGTCGTCGCCGGACGGGGTCGGCAGTGCCCGGCGGTCGATCTTGCCGTTGGGCGTCAGCGGCAGCCGCTCGAGCACGACCAGGTGGGCGGGGATCATATAGTCCGGGAGCCGCTGCTGGAGGTAGGCGCGCAGGTCCGTCGGCGTGGGCGCCGCCGCAGTGGTGCGCACATAGCCCGCCAGCGCGCGCTCCCCCCCATCCTCGCGCAGGAGGACGACGGCTTCCCGCACCGCCGGATGTCCGAGCAGGGCCTGCTCGATCTCACCGCATTCGATCCGATAGCCGCGCAGCTTGACCTGGTGGTCCAGCCGGCCGAGGTATTCGACCTCACCGTCGGCGCGCCAGCGCCCGAGGTCGCCGGTGCGGTAGAGCCGATCGGTCGGATCGAAGGGGCTCTGGATGAAGCGCTCGCGCGTCAGCACTTCGCGGTTCAGGTAACCCCGCCCGACGCCGGCCCCACCGATGCAGATCTCCCCGGGCACGCCGATCGGCACCGGATTGAGTGCCCGGTCGAGTAGATAGCAGCGGGTGTTGGCGATCGGCCGGCCGATCAAGACCGGTTCCCCGCGCTCGACATGCGTGACGATGCAGCCCACCGTGGTCTCGGTGGGGCCGTACTCGTTGACGATGTCGATGGCCGGGTCGAGGTCTTTGAGGATGTTGACCTGCTCGGGGGTCAGGGCCTCGCCGCCGATGATCGCCCGGCGCACATTGGTTTCACGGATGTCGAGGTGGGCGAGCATGGAGAGGTGGGCCGGCGTGAGCTTGACGATGTCGATCGGTGTTGCGGGGCTGAAGTTATCCCGCAGGATGGCGTCGATGCCCAGCGTTTCCGGATAGATGTACAGGGTGCGCGAGCGCAGCAGACTGAGGAAAATGCAGGTCACCGTAAAGTCGAAAGCCAGCGGCGTGAACAGCCCGAAGTCCCCGGCGACGCGGCCGTCGAAATAGAAGTCCAGTGCCCACTGGAGGTAGCTCATGAGCTGACGGTGCTCGATCTGACACCCCTTGGGTCTGCCGGTGGAGCCGGAGGTGTAGATCACGTAGGCGAGTTGGTCCCCGCGGGGCCGCGGCAGCGGCTCCCCGACGGCAGTCGCGGGTGGGGACTCGGGGGCTTGCAGCAGCCCCTCCAGCAGCGGCCCTGTCAGGACCAGGCGGCAGTCGGCGTCCGCCAGGATCTCGGCACGGCGTTGGGCCGGATAGTCTGCGGCGATCGGCAGGTAGGCGCCGCCGGCTTTGAGCACCCCGAGGATGGCCACGATCATCGCGTCCGAGCGCTCGATCATGATCGCGACCCGGTCGTCGGCGCCAATCCCATGGTCGGCCCGCAGCCGCCGGGCGAGCCGGTCGGTGTGGGCGTCGAGCGCGCGGTAGCTCAGCGTGCGCCCGGCGCAGGCCAGGGCCACCTGCTGCGGCGTGCGCCGCGCCGCCGCGGCGAAGCCGTCGAGGACTGTGCGTTCCCCGGGCAGCGGCGCCGCCGTGCGGTTGAAATCGATCAGGATCCTTTGCCGCTCGGCGGGGGTCAGCAGGGGCAGGTGGGCGAGCGGCGTTGCGGGCTGCGCGACCGCGCCGCGCAGCAGGGTCTCCAGGTGACCGAGCAGCCGCCGTATGCGGGCCTCCTCGAACAGCCGGGTGTTGTACTCGATCCGACCGGCGACCCCCGTCGGGGTCGCGCAGAAGAATAGGGTCAGGTCAAAACGGCTCTGGACGGACGCCAGGGGCTCGGGGCGGCACGACAGGCCGGGCAGCCTGAGGGTCTCACCCCCGTCGGGTGCGAGCACCACCATGACGTCGAACAACGGCGAGCGGCTGCGGTCGCGCGCCGGAGCCACATCCTCGACCAGGAGGTCGAAGGGGTAGAGCTGGTGCCGATAGGCATCCAGGGTCGCTTCGCGCACCTGCGCCAGCAGCGCGGCGAAGGGCTGTTCGCCGTCAATGCGCAGACGCAGGGCCAGGGTGTTGGCATAGAAGCCGAGTTGCTCCTCCAGCTCGACGCGGGGCCGTCCGGCGACCGGGGTGCCGATGACGAGGTCGTCTTGGCCAGTCCAGCGATACAGCACGGCCGCGACGAGTGCGGTCAGGACCATGAAGGGGGTGCCGCCGCCGACGCGGGCGAGGGCAGTCAGCGGGCAGTCGAAGGCGAATGCCAGGCGCCGGCCGGCGAAGGTCTGCCGCGGCGGCCGGTTCTGGTCCAGCGGCAGGTCGAGAGCCGGCAACTCCCCGGCGAATCGCGCGCGCCAGTAATCCCGCGCCTCAGCCAAAGCGCCGCTGTGCAGCAGGGCCTGTTGCCAGACGGCGTAGTCGCGGTAGTGGATCGACAGCGGGGGCGGTCCCGCGTCCGCGTGCTCGGCGCCCGGCCGATAGCGGGCGGCGAGTTCCTGCAGCATCCGCTCCACCGACCAGCCATCGGCTACGATGTGATGACCTCGCAGCAGCAGCAGGTGCTCGTCCGGGGCGGTGCGCATCAGCTCGGCGGTGAACAGCGGTCCCCGCTCCAGGTCGAAGTCCCGGCGGGCGCGGGCCTCGAAATAGGCCAGGGGTTCGGGGACGGCCTCGACGATCCGCAGCAGGTCCGCAGACGGTTCCGGCAGGATGCGTTGGCGCGGCTCGCCGTCGCGTGTGCAAAACACGGTGCGCAGGATTTCGTGGCGCTCCACCAACGCCCGCAGGGCGCGCGCGAGGGCGTCGGCGTCGAGCGGGCCGGCGATGCGGTAGGCCGCGGCCAGGTTGTAGGCGCCGGCGGCCTCCGCGCGCTGGCAGAGGATCCAGACCCGGCGCTGGGCGTGGGTCAAGGGGTAGTCCGCTGCCGGCGGTGCCCGGACGATCGGCGGCAGGGCCTGGGCGACGCGCAGGTCGGCGATGCGGGCGAGCGCGGCGATGGTCGGCGTATCGAACAGCTCCGCGAGCTCCAGGCGGATGCCGGTCAGGGCCGCGAAGCGGTTGATCACTTGGGTCGCCTTCAGGCTGTGGCCGCCCAGATCGAAAAAGCTGTCTGCGCTGCCGATGCCATCGACCCCCAACACCTCGGTCCAGATCGCGGCCAAGAGCTGTTCCTGCGGGGTCTGGGGCGGGGTCCGCACGTGCGCGCGGCGACCCGGCAGCGGGCAGGCGGCCAGGACGCGCCGGTCGATCTTGCCGTTGGCCGTCAGCGGCAGCGACTCCAGGGCGATGACGTACGGCGGCACCATGTAGTCCGGCAAGTCGCGCCGCAACTGTTCCTGAAGCGCCTCGGCCCCCGGCTCCGCGGCGCCGTCGCGCGGCACCACATAGGCCACCAGCGGCGGATCGTCGCCCGCCGCGCCCCCCGGCTGCGGGTCGTGCCTGACGACCGTGGCCTGCGCCAGCGCCGGGTGGCGCATCAGCTCCAGCTCGATCTCGCGTAGCTCCACCCGGAAGCCGCGCACCTTCACCTGAGAGTCCGTGCGGCCGAGCACCTCCAGGGTGCCATCGGCAAGCAGGCGCCCGAGGTCGCCGCTACGCCAGACGCGGTTGCCGTCGCCCAGCTCCCAAAACGTCGCCCGATCGCGATCCGGGCGGCCCCAATAGCCGGGACAGACATAGGGGCTCGCGACGGCAATCTCCCCGTAAACGCCGGTGTCTTCGCCGGCATCATCGAGCAAGGCGATCCGGGTTTCCGCAAGCGGCAGGCCAACCGGGACCCGTCCGGCCGCGACGACGCTGTCCCGGTCGAGCACCCCGAGCAGCGCAAAGCTCGCCTCGGTCGCGCCCAGGCCGTTGACGAACAGGCAGTCGGGGGCGAAGTGGCGCCGGTAGGGCGTGAGGTCTTCCGCCACCACCGCCTCGCCGCCCAGGACGATCAGGCGCACGCTCGCAAAGCGCTCCGCGGGGTCCAGGCTCCGCGTCCAATAGCGGTAGACGGTCGGGGTCGAATGGTAGACGGTGATCCGCTCGCCGCGCAGGCGCTCGCCCAGCGCGCCGAGATCATTGAGCCGCAGGTCGATGGGGTAGAGGGTCGCGCCGTTGAGCAGCGCGCCGAAGATGTCGATGACCGCGGCGTCGTAGTTGTAGGGCGCAATCTGCGTCAGCCGGTCGTCGTGGGAGAGGTGCAGCCGATTGCTGTAGGTGCGGATGTAGTGCAGGACGTTGCGCTGGGTCTGCACCACGGCCTTCGGCTCGCCGGTGGAGCCCGAGGTATAAAGCAGATAGGCCGGGCGGTCGCCGTCGCGGGCGGGCGGCGGGGGGGCGTCACTGGCGGGGAGCGCGTCGATCTCGACGACCGGCAGCCGCTCGCCGGCCAGCGCGTGCATGAGTGCCCGGTGGCGGGCGTCGGTCAGCGCGATGCCGGGGCGGGCGTCGTCGATGATGCGGCGCAGCCGCGGCGTCGGGACGTTCGGGGGCAGGGGGACGTAGGTCTTGCCGGCCTTGAGCGTTCCAAGGATGGCCGTGATCGCCGCGGCCCCGTGCCCGAACAACAGCACCACCCGCGCGGCCGACGGATGGGCGAGCAGCGCCCGCGCGATCCCGTTGGCTCGGCGGTCCAACTCCTGGTAGGTCCAGGCCCGGTCGCCCACGATGACCGCCGGGTGTTGCGGAAAACGCCGCGCTTGGCGCGCGAAGCACTCGGCGAGGTCCTGCGCGTCGGGCGGCAACGGCTCCCAAGGATTGGCGGGGGCGACGGTCCGCGCGGGAGCCGCGGCCAGGGTGCGGGGCCGGATGGCGAGCGCCCGTGCCGGCTGGTGCGGTGCGGCCAGGGCCTGCGCGATCAGCGAGCGCAGGCGCCGGGCCAGCAGCGCGGCATCCCGGTCGTCCAGGAAGGCCGGATTGTGCTCCAGATCGACCCGCACGTCCGCTCCGTCATGGTACCGCCGGATGTAGACCTCCAACGGATTGGGATTGGCGCCGTGGCTCAGGGCGCGGGCGACGGCCGGACTGCCGGCGAAGTCCAGATCGTAGTCGTGGCGCTCGTAGGAGACGACCAAGGCGAACAGCCCGTGTTGGCGCGACAGGCCGAGTGCCTGGTAGATGGCGCCGAGCGGGAAGCACTGGTGGCGGTAGTCGCGGCGCAGGTGGGCGGCGATGGTTGTGACCAGGTCGGGCCAGGACCGGTCCAGGTCGAGCCGCAGCCGCACCGGCATGATGCCGGCGAACAGACCAACGACGCGCCGCTGTTCGGCGGTCGCCCGATTGCGCAGGGGCAGGCCGACGACCAGCTCCCGCACCCCGGACACCCGGGCGAAGTAGACGTACAGCAGGGCGAGAAAGACATGAAAGAGCGAGCCGCCGCCGGCCGCCGCCAGCGCTTCAAGGCGGCGGACATCGGCCCACGGGAGGTCGATGGCAAGGGTTCGGCTCGTCGGTCGGCGGGGCGTCGCGTCGCCGGTGCAGCGCCGGGACAGGGGCGCCTCCGGGATGTCCGGGAACTGCGCGAGCCAGTGATCCCGCGCCCGGGCGAAGCGGTCGCTCGCCCGAAAGGCCGCGTCCGCGGCGATGACGTGGCGGTAGGAGCCGCCGCCCACCCAGGGGCGCAGGGTCCCGGCCAGGGTATTGTAGGCCACGGCCAGATCCTGGGCGATCAAGGAGATGGCCCAGCCATCCGCGATCAGGTGATGGAACTTCAGCAGGCAGAAGGAATGGCGGTCGGGCGTACGCACCAGGGCGAGGCGATGCAGCGGGGCCTCGTAGAGGTCGAACGGGCGGGCCATCTCCTCGCGCATCCAGGCCAGGGCCGCGGCCCGCGAGGGCCGCTCGACGAGCAGCTCCGCCGGCTCCGGCCCGGCCTGGTCCGCCGCCATGAAGACCTGCCGCGCCATGGCGCCGTCGGCCACCAGGCGGATGCGCAAGGCCTCGTGCCGGGCGATGACGCGTGCCGCGGCCGCGGTGAACATCTGCGCGTCAAGGGGGGCGTCGATTTCCAGATAGCCGCCGATGTTATAGCGGGGACATCCGCGCTCGAGGGTCTGGCCGAGCCACACCTCCTGCTGAGGCAATGACAGCGGCAGGCAGGCCCCAGCGGGCTCAACGGGTGCAGTCGACATCGGGATGCGCCTCGGGTCGGTAAGGATTCGGGTCGAGTCATCGTCACAACGGCGCCGCTTGCGCGCGCGGCGAATGAGTGCGAACGCACGCCGCGCCATCGCCAATCGGCGCGAGCGACCTTAGCGAGCGGCGGCTGCGCGGAGTATTCGCGCGGGGTGCGGCCAATGAATCTGAGCGTAGGGATTCTTCGGCTCGCGCTGGTGTGCCGGGTCGGAATAATGATGGCCGATATTGGCCTGGCGGGCGAGCTCGCACACCAGTCCCAGCGCGATCGCATCCTCCATCGCAATGCCCGTCGAGTCAAATATGGTCAGTTCGTCGCGCCGACTCTCAAAGGCGCCCGGGCATTCGACGACGGTCTGCAGTTCGACGCAACGAGGAGAAGCGATTTGGTCCTCGGTCAAGCTCTGGCATTCGCCCTCGACGCGCGCCTGATCCAATAAATCAGTGGCAACGAAGGCCGCTCTCGTCAACGCCGGCGCCAATTCGAGCTTGCCCGGCAAATCGGCGCCGACCGCATTGATATGGACATGGTGTCGTAAATGACGTGCCCCGATGACCGGTGCCGCACCCACCGGCACCGTCGTCGCGGTACAGAGAATATCGCAGTGGCGCTCAATCTCGTCCAGGCCCGCGAGCTGTATCGGCACGCCCAGGAAGGAGAGCCTTGCCGTCAAGCTCTTCAGCGCTGCGGCATCGATATCGAACGCCAGGACCCGCTCGATCGGCAGTACGCGAGATAACGCGTGGGCCTGAGTCACTGACTGCAATCCGCAGCCGACGAGTCCGAGGGTCGCGCTATCCGCGGCGGCAAGATACCGACTGGCCACCGCCGATGCGGCACCGGTCCGCATTGCGGTCAGCAATCGTCCGTCGGCAATCTCCGCAATCTGCCCGGTGCGAAAATCACAGCGGGCGATCACTGCGCCAATGGTGGGAAGGGCATGATGTTCAGGGTTTCTCGGGAAATAACTGACGACCTTGATCACGACGTCGGTAGCGCTCTCGCACACCGGCATCCACTCGATCAGGTTATCCTCTCGCACAAACCCGGTGCGCCTGCTGTGCACCATCTCGCCGCGCGCCAGGGACTTGAAGCCATCGTCGATTCCGGCGATCAGGCGATCCATGAAGTAATCCGCGCCATAGGTAGAGACGACGGCGTTAATATCTGATTCAGAAAGAAAAAACACGCGATTTTCCTCACTGGCGGAATTGCTTGCCGGCGCCTTGGCCGATACCTTTGGTGGCCGCGACCCAGGCCGATGGTGGTGGCAACACGAGCCGGATTCATTGGCGTGCACGATTATACCGCGAGGCGCCGTACACAACAAGGTCGAATGGCGGTCGGGCCAGCCGGAGCGATGAAGAACCGGATGCTTCACGACGCGGAACGCGTTATGCTGTATTGTCACCCCGTTGGGGCCTGGCGGTGCCCGACGGCGGAATGTGCCGTCCCCGCGTCCGACCTGCCGACCGGGCAAACCGATTCGCCGCCGATCGATCCATACCGATGAAGATCTTCAAATATCTCGAAGAAGACGAGGCCCCGGTGAAGGGGATCGTGATCATGACCGCGGTGTCGGGCCTGGCCAATGCCCTGCTCCTGGCGATCGTCAATCTGTCCGCGGAAATGATCTGGAGTCACACGCTCGAGACCCGCTATCTGGCCATGTACCTGGTGGTCTTCGTGCTCTACGGCTACACGCAGAAATACGCCCTGTCCGAGACCATTGTCGCCGTCGAGACCCTGATCAATAAGACGCGGCTGCGTATCGCCGACAAGCTCCGCCGGGTGGAGCTCGACTTCGTCGAGGCCGCCGATCGCGGCGATATGTATACCCGCCTGACTCAGGAGAGCAACATCATCTCCCAGTCCACGCTGCTGCTCATCACGGCCGCCCAGTCGCTGATGGTGCTGATCTTCAGCTTCATGTATCTGGCTTTCCTCTCTCCGCTCAGTTTCGTGCTGAACGTGGTCGTCCTCGCACTCGCCATCCAAACCTATATCGTATTCGAGGGTGGCATCCGCGAGCGGATGCAGGCGGCGGCGCAGAAAGAGGCGCGCTTCTTCAGCTATTTCGGCCATCTGATCGATGGCTTCAAGGAACTCAAGATCAATCGTGCGAAAAGCGACGACCTGTTTCGCGGCATCGCGCGGCTGTCGCGCGAGACCGAGGACCTGCGCATCGAGGTCGGGTCTCGTCAAGTCGTCACGCTGATTTTCGGACGGATGGTGTTCTACGTCCTGCTGGGCCTGATCGTCTTCGTGGTGCCGGTGCTCCACCCGAGCCAATCCGAGGATATCTACAAGATCGCCACCACCGTGCTGTTCATCATCGGCCCGATCGGTCTGGTCCTGTCGGCGATGCCGGCGGTCACCCAGAGCAATGTAGCGCTCGGCAATCTCGATGCCTTGGAGCGTGAGTTGGACCAGGCCATCGCCGCCCGCGAGCTGGGCGAGTCCAAGGACCCGCCGCCCGCCTTCGAGACCCTCGGGATGTGCGGTGTCGGCTTCTCCTATCAGGACCGCCAGGGCCGGCCCTTGTTCTCGGTCGGGCCGCTCAATCTGACGTTGCGGCGCGGTGAACTGCTGTTCGTGGTCGGCGGCAATGGTAGCGGCAAATCGACGCTGCTCAAGCTGCTCGCGGGCCTCTACCTGCCCGACCAGGGCACCCTCGTCGTCGATGGCAAGGCCCTGGCACCTGCCGACTATGCGGCCTATCGGGAGTTGTTTGCCATCGTCTTCACCGATTTTCACCTGTTCGACCGGCTCTATGGCCTGCCCGAGGTCGATGCCGGGCGGGTCGCCGAATTGCTGCGGCTGCTGCAGTTGGAGACCAAGACCCGCTTTCACCAGGGAGAATTCAGTCACCTGAATCTCTCCACCGGTCAGAAGAAGCGGCTGGCCTTCCTGACCGCGGTCCTGGAGGATAAAGCGGTCTATCTCTTCGACGAACTCGCCGCGGATCAGGACCCGCAGTTCCGCCGGTTCTTCTACGAGAGCATCCTGCCCGATCTTCAGCGCCAAGGCCGTACCATCGTTGCCGTGACCCATGACGACCGCTGGTTCCAGGTCGCCGATCGGGTCCTGAAGATGGAGGAGGGCGGGCTGGTGGAATACCAATCCGATCACGGGTCGTCCGGGCCGTCCGGGACGATGCGCTGAGCGCATGACGGATTGCGCTCGGCGGTGCGGCGGCGCCAGCGCCATCTGCCGGGGCAGGGTCGCGCTCAAGACCCGCCGGCCTCATCCGCCGCCACCGCCTCGATGAGCGACAGCCGGCTGTGGGCCACCGGGACGATGCGCGCCAGGCGCAGTCCGGCCGCAGCCAAGAGCGCTGCGAATTCGTCCGCCGTGCGCTCGCGGCCGCCGCCGTAGAGGGCGAGCATCTCGATGTCGGAGAATTTGGCAAACACGCTTCCCGGGTCCTCGCCGATCAACTGCTCGACGATCAACACCCGTCCCTGCCGCGGCATGGCCTGTCGGCAGCGCGCGAGCAGGCCGATGCACTGGGCGTCGTCCCAGTCGTGCAGGACGTGCTTGAGCACATAAAGATCGGCCCGGCCCGGCGCGTCGGTGAAGAAATCCCCGCTCACAAATGACAAGCGCTCACCGAGCGCCCCGGACTCGGCGTCGGCGACGACCGCCGGCCGGTCCAGCACCCGGCCGCGGGGTCCAGGGAAGCGCGTCAGGATGGCCTTCAGCAGTGCGCCGTGTCCGCCGCCGATGTCGACGATCTCGCCGCAGTCCGCGAAGTCGTAGGCGGCGGCGATCAGCGGTCCCATGGTAGCGCTGTCATGGCTCATCGCGTCGTCGAACAGGCGCGCCGGCTGCGGATGTGCCGTGAGATAGTCGAACGGCGGCACGCCATGGGCCTGGGTGAACGCGGATTGGCCGGTGCGCAGGGTATGGTCGAAGTCCCGCAGGGTATCCCAGAAGGTGGCGGTATTGAGCCAGATCAGGAAGGCGTGGATAGTCCCCGGCGTGGCGGGGCGCAGATACTCGCTGGCCGCGGTATTGGCGAACACGCGGGGTTCGGTCTCGCGAAAAATTCCCAGGGCGCTCAGGGCGCGCAGCACCCGATAGAGTGCATCGGCATTGGTCGCGGTCGCCGCGGCGAGCTCGCCGACGCTCCGGGGGCCGGCGGCGAGGTGCTCGGCGAAACCCAGGCGCGCGGCGTCGCCGATCAGTCGGGCGATGGCCCGGCCGTGCAGGGCCAGGAGCAGCAGAACGGGCAGTGGCAGATCGGGGGGCATCGCTTGGCTCCGAAGGCGGTGGGTGCTGGGAATCGCTCGCGGCTCACAGTCCGCGGCCATCGAGGTGGCGGGTGATGGTGTCGGCGAGCGCCTGACCGTCCGCGGCCTCAAGGATATTGAAGTGGTTGCCGGGGATGGTCTCAACCGTCAGTCCGCCTTGGGTCAGTGGCCGCCAGCCGGCGATCGGCTCACCCATGCGGCGGTCGTAGGGCAGGCTCTCCGCGGCCTTGAGGTAGAGGATCGGCGCGCGGGCCGGGCGCGGCGGCCGATACTCGCACATGATCTGGTTGTGGTGCTTGTAGACGCCGAGGAAGCGTTTGCCCTCGGCGACGTCGAAATCCATCAACGGGCGGGCGCGCTTGATCTCCCCGAAGATGTAGCCGAGTTGGTCGTCGTAGGTCGTGTATTGGTCCAGGTCCGCCAGCGCGATGCCCTGGGCGGGCAGGCGCTCGAGCAGGAAGGCGATATCGTCGGTCTCGTAGCTGATGTCGATGGGCGCCGGGGTGTCGAACATCAGGACCAGTGCCACCTCCTCGCCCGCGGCCTCCAGTTGCACGGCCATCTCGAAGGCGGTGGTGCCGCCGGAGGACCAGCCGGCGAGTAGATAGGGGCCGTGTGGCGCGACGCCGCGCAGTTCTTCGATATAGGCGGCGGCCATCGCGGGGACATCGGCATGGGGCGTCTGGCCCGGTTCGATACCCCGGCCTTGCAGGCCGTAGAACGGACGCTGCTCGCCCAAACGGTGGGCCAGGGTGGTGTAGCGGAAGACCGTCCCGCCGGCGGGGTGCATGCAGAACAGCGGCGTGCGCTCGCCGCGCGGCTGTAAGGCGACCAGCGAGCGCCAGGCTTCGCCGCCGCTACCCCGGGCGATCCGCTGGGCCAGTTGGGCGACCGTGGCCTCCCCGAACAGCGTGGCGATCGGCAACGCGGTGCCGAAGCTGTGGTTGAGGCGGGAGATCAGCTTGACGGCCAGGAACGAATGTCCGCCTAGCGCAAAGAAATCGTCGTGCACGCCGATCGGATGCACGCCCAGGATCTCCTCCCAGAGCCGGGCGAGGCGCAGCTCGCGCTCGGTGCGGGGGGGGACGAAGCCCGCCCCCGCGGGCGACACGGCGGCGCTGCCCGCCCGCCCGGCCAGGGCGCCGTGGTCGAGCTTGCCGTTCGGCGTCAGTGGCAGGTCGGCGAGGACGGCGAAGGCGGCCGGGATCATGTAGTCGGGCAGCCGCGGCTTCAGGAAGGCCCGCAGGTCCGCGGCGGCCGGCGTCTGGCCCGCGCGCGGGGACAGATAGGCCACCAGCCGCTGGTCCTCGGGGGCGTCCCCCTCCAGCAGCACGGCCACGGCGGCCACGCCCGGGTGCTCGGCGAGCACGGCCTCGATCTCGCCCGGCTCCAGCCGGAAGCCCCGCAGTTTGAGCTGGCGGTCGAGCCGGCCGAGGTACTCCAGGCTGCCGTCCGGCAGGAAACGGACCTGGTCACCCGTTCGGTACAGGCGGACCGGCGGCGGCGGCGCTTCCGGTTCCGGGCCGGGCAAGGTCAGCTCGACGAATCGCTCCGCGGTCAGTTCGGGACGCTTCGGATAGCCCCGGGCCAGGCCCAGGCCGGCCAGATACAGCTCGCCGCCGACCCCCATCGGAACCTGCTGCCCGTTGGGGTCCAGGACGTAGACCCGGGTATTGGCCAACGGCCGGCCGATGGGGATGCGGCCGGCCGCGACCTGGGCCGCGGTCACGCGCGCGCAGGTGGACCAGACGGTGGTCTCGGTGGGGCCGTAGACGTTGTACAGGACCCGGCCCTTCTCCAGCAGTGCGCGGGCCAGGTCGGTCGGCAGGGACTCGCCGCCGCACACCATCGTCAGGCCCGGGGTCCCGGTCCAGCCGGCGGCGAGCAGCAGCCGCCAGGTGGCCGGCGTTGCCTGCATGACGGTGATGTCGCCGTCGGCCAGGCGGGCGGCCAGGCGCTCGCCGTCGCCGGTCTGTCCTTGGGGCATCACCACAATATGCGCCCCGACCAGCAGCGGCAGCCACAACTCCAGGGCGGCGATGTCGAAGGCGATGGTGGTGACCGCAAGCCAGGTGTCCGCCGGCGTCAGGGCTAGCTCCTGCTGCATCGCGCAGAGCAGGCTCAGCAGGGCCGGCTGCCCGATCTCGACCCCTTTGGGCCGGCCGGTGGAGCCGGAGGTATAGATCGTGTAGGCCCGTCCCGCGGCCGCCGGGGTATCCGGCAGGTCGTCGGGGCTCAGGCCGGCGAGGGTCTCGGCCTCCCGGTCGAGGCACAGGATCGGCACCGGCGCGGCGGGCAGGGTCTCCCCCAGCCGGGACTGGGTCAGCAGCAGGTCGGCGTCGGCGTCGGCGATGATCAAAGCGAGCCGCTGGGCCGGCGCCGCGGGGTCCAGCGGCAGGTAGGCGGCGCCGGCCTTCAGGATGCCGAGCAGGGCGGCCACCAGGTCCGGCGAGCGCTCCAGGTACAAGGCGACCAGTGCCCCGGGGCGCACCCCGCGCGCGGCCAGCAGGCGGGCGATCCGATTGGCCCGGGCGTCGAGCGCGCCGAAGCTCAGGTGGGTGTCACCGCAACTCAGAGCGAGCGCCTGCGGCGCGCGCCGGACCTGCGCTGCGATAAGCCGCGACAGGGGCGCGGACGGGACCTCAAGCGGCCTGGGGCTCACGCTCCAGTCCCGCAGCGCGCGCAGCTCGTCCGGGGTCAGCAGCGGGACCCGCGCGACGGACTCCGCGGGGCGCTCCGTCAGGGTCGAGACCAGTTGTCCGAACTGGGCCGCGAGCCGGGCGGCGCGCTCGGAGGTAAACAGGCGCGTGTTGTATTCGAGGAAGCCGGCGACGCCGGCCGGGGTCTCATTCAGTTCGAGGGTCAGATCGAACTTGGCGACCGTGCCCGCCCGCGGCAGCGGGGTGAGGCTCAGGTCCGGCAGGCGGAGCGCCTCGACGGGGACGTTGCGCAGTGCCAGCATGACCTGGAACAGCGGAGCATAGGCGAGGTTGCGCGGCGGCTTGAGCTCCTCGACCAGCTTCTCGAAGGGCAGCTCCTGGTGGCTCAGCGCGTCCAGGACCGTGGTCCTGACCCGTCCCAGCAACCGCTCGAAGGCGGGATCTGCGGACAGGTCGATGCGCAAGGCCAGGGTATTGACGAAGAAGCCGATCAGGGGCTCGGTCAGGGGCTCGTCCCGGTTGGCGACCGGCGCGCCGATGACGATCGAGGTCTGCCCCGACCAGCGACGCAGCAGCACGGCGAAGACCGCCAGCAGAACCATGAACAGGGTGGTGCCGGTCGCGCGGCAGAGCCGCCGCACGGCCGCCAACTGGTCGGCGGCCAGGGCGATCGGCACGCGTGCCCCGTCGAAGCCCTGTACCGGCGGGCGGGGATGGTCGGTCGGCAACACCAGCAGGGCGGGGGCGTCGGCGAGCTGCCGCCGCCAATAGGCCAGGTGCCGCTCGAGGGTCGAGCCGCGCAGCCGCTCGCGCTGTCGGCAGGCATAGTCGGCGTACTGCACCGTCAACTCGGGCAGCGGCGCGGGCCGACCCTCCCGATAGGCCCGGTACAGGATCGACAGCTCCCGGTTCAGGATCCCCATGGACCACATGTCGGCGAGGATGTGGTGCAGGGTCGCGAGCAGCACATGGCGGGGTACCCCGGCTGGCGTATCGGCGAGCTGCAGCAGGCGCAGGCGCAGCAGCGGCGGCCGCGCCAGATCGAACGCAGCGGCGGCGTCGGCGGCGGCGACCCGCTGCACCGCCGCCGACTGCTCGGCTTCCGGCAGCCCGCGCAGGTCCTCCAGCGGCAGGCGCAACGGGGCCGGCGGCGCGACGACCTGCAGCGGGCTGCCGTCGCGCTGGGGGAAGCCGGTGCGCAGGATCTCGTGACGGCGGCAGATCTCGGTTAAGCTCGCCTCCAGGGCGGGGACGTCGAGGGCACCGGTCAGGATCAGCCCGGCCGACTCGTTGTAGGCCACCGCCGACTCTTGGATCTGGGCCAGAAACCACAGCCGCTGCTGGGCGAAGGACAGCGGCAGGTCCCGATCCCGCGGGACCGGTACCAGGCGCGCACCGTCCGTCGCACCGGATGGCTCCTCCCCCGGCCCGGCCGCGGCCGCCTCCCCCGCGCTCAGCAGGGCCATGAGCTCGGCCTTGTGGGCGGCGAGCGTGGGGCGCAGGGCGGCCATGGCGTCCTCCTGGCCCTTGGGAACCCGCAGGCGCAGGTGCGCGCCTTCGCACCACAGGCGGATATCGCGGGCGTGCAGCTCGCCGAGCAGTGCCGCGACCGAGGTCGGCGACGCGGCTGGCGCCGGGGTGTCATAGTTCATGGATGCTCGCCTCGTCGTCGTCCGCGCAGCTGTCAGCGCCCGTCCCGGCGACCCGCAGCGCCCCGATCCGCAGGGCCAGGTCGGCGAGCACCGGTGTCTGGTAGAGGTCGCGCAGGGCCAGCGGCGGCGCGAGCTGCTCGCGCAGGACCGTGGTCAGCCGGATGGCCAGCAGGGAGTCCCCGCCGAGGGCGAAGAAGTCGTCCTGCGCCTGAACCGCCGCGACGCCGAGGAGCTCCTCCCAGTGCCGGGCCAGTTGCCGTTCCAGGTCCGTTGCGAGAGCCTGACGATCGGTCGCGGCGGCCACCGCCGGCCGCGCGGCCGCGGGCAGGGCCGCGCGGTCCACCTTGCCGTTGGCGCTCAAGGGCAGGGCGTCCAGCATCAGGATGCGGCTCGGCAGCAGGTGCGCGGGCAGCCGCTCGCGCAGGTGCTCGCGCAATGCCGCGGTGCCGTCCGCCGCGGCCTGATGTCCGCTCTGCATCCAGTGCCGCGTCTGCTCCGGCGCGATCGGACCGCCTAAGTGGCTGTGCAGCAGGATCTGGTCGGACTCGAGCCGGAACAGTTCCCGCCGGCTCGCAAAATCCAGGCTGCCGATCGGGCACAGACCGATGCCGTGCGCCGGTGCCAGCTCCATGAGCAACTGGCTCATATAGCCGGCTTCCAGCAGACAGAAGTCCCGCGCCCAATCGCCGTACAGCGGGCGGATGGCGTCCAGCCGGCCGATCAGGAACAGACCGAATGCGGACTGCTCGAAGATGCGCCGGTTGAAGTCTCCGTGCTCGGCATAGGCGGCCCCCGCGACCCCGTCCCCGGGGGCCACCGGGTCGAGGCGGTGAGCGACGGGATGATAATAGTAGATGCCGGCGGTAAGCCCCTCGACCCGCCCCGGCCGCACCGACAGGTAGGTCTGCACCGGATAGGCGTTGCCCGCTGACGGGTAGCGGTACTTCGGCAGCGGGGCGCCCGCCACCGGCAACGCCATCAGACCGGCCAGCAGGGCGGCGAGCGCCGCCAGCGGCAGGGGCTCGGCGCGGAAGTCGCGATAGCTCTGGCGGGCCAGGTAGGTCTGGGTCAGGGCCTCGTCCAGCGTGGGCCGCGGTAGTGCCTGGCTGCCTGGGGCTGCGCTGCCGCCGCGCAGTCCGGGCTGGCGCAGCTTGTGCTCCAGGCGCGCCACCTGGTCCATCAGGATGTCCCCGGTTGGTGCCGACCCGTAGTCCTCGGTCTGCGGCCGGCGGGGGACGACATAGGCGACGAGCTGTCCGTCCGCGACCGTCACGACGGTTTCGCGCACCTGCGGGTGGTCGCGGAGCGCGGACTCGATCTCGCCGAGTTCGATGCGGTAGCCCCGCAGCTTGACCTGGAAGTCCTCACGGCCGAGGAATTCGATAGTGCCGTCCGGCAGTCGGCGTCCGAGGTCGCCGGTGCGATAGAGGCGCTCGCCGGTGTACGGATGGATGATGAAGCGCGCGGCGGTCTTGTCCGGGTCTCCCCAGTAGCCCTGGGCGAGACCGATGCCGCCGATGTAGAGCAGCCCCGTGACCCAGGTCGGGCAGGGCCGCAGGTGCGCGTCGAGGACCTGGACGGTCTGATTGCGCATGGGCCGGCCGTAAGGAATGCTGCGCCACGCGGGGTCGATGGCGCCGACAGGGAAGCAAATCGACCAGATCGAGGCCTCGGTGGCCCCGCCCAGGCTGTGCACGGCGAGGTCCGGCCAGAGTGCGCGTATCGTCGTGGGCAGGTCCAGCGGGATCCAGTCGCCGCTGAGCAGGCACAGGCGCAGGTGCCCGCCGCGCGGCCGGGACGGGCGCGCGGCGAGGTGGTCGGCGAGGACCTGCAGCAGCGCCGGGACGCTGTTCCACAGGCTGACCCGGTGGCGCTGCATCAGCTCGACCCAATGAGATGGGTCGCGGGCGCGCTCGGCCGCGGGCAGCACCAGGGTGGCACCGGCGGCGAGCACACCGAAGATATCGTAAACCGACAGGTCGAAGCTCAGCGCCGAGAGCCCGAGCAGGCGGTCCCGCGCCGTGACGCCGTAGCGCTCGTTGACGTCGAGGATGGTGTTGACCGCGCCCCGGTGGTCGATCGTCACGCCCTTGGGACGGCCGGTGGAGCCGGATGTGAAAATGACGTAGGCGATGTCCGTCGGCGCCCGCCGGAGCGTCGGCAGGCCGACCGGCGCCGCCGCGCCGGGATCGTCCCAGGTCACCGCCAAACGCTCGATCGCGGGCGGCCACGTGAGGGTCGCGAGCAGTTCGGGCTGGGTGACGGCGAGCCGCACCTGACCCTGCTCCAGCAAGTCCTGCCGCCGCCGGTCGGGCAGGTCGGGGTCGATCGGCAGATAGCCGGCGCCGGCGAGCAGCACGCCATAGACGGCGACCACCTGCGCCCAGCCCTTGGTCATGATCACGGCGACCAGGGTATTTGGCGCGGCGCCCGCCGCGCGCAGCCGCGCGGCGAGTGCTGCGGCACGCTCGGCCAGCTCCCGGTAGGTCAGCGCGTGGTCCGGGGCGACGACGGCGAGCGCCTCGCCGTCGCGGGCCGCCTGCGCGAGGAACAGGCGGTCCAGCAAGTCTTCGGAGCACGGCGCGGCGGTGCGGTTGACGGCCAGCAGCCGCTCGTGCTGGCGCACCGGCAGCAGGTCGTCGGGGCCGCCCGGCGCCTCGCGCCACACTCCCTCGTGCCAGCGCGCATCCGGGGCGGCGAGGCGCTCGAGCAGTCCGCAGTAGGCGGCGAACAGGTCGTCGAGCAGGCCGTCCGGGAACAGGTCGGCGATGGCGTCCCAGTCGAATTTCAGCCGTCCCTGTTCCTCTGAGACCTGGTGGTCGAGCCAGACCTGGGGGGTCTGGCCGATGCCGTAGAGCGTCTCCCCGAGGGGCGGCAGGTCGACCGGCTGCTCGAAGTCCACCAGGGTCAGGGTGCTGGTGAAGACCACCGGCATCGCCGCCGCCTGGGGGTTGCCGCGGTGCCTGGCGAGCTCGCGCAGGACGGTCACGCCGTTGACATGGCGGTGCTCCAGATCTTGCCAGAGCTGCTGCTGGACGCGCTTGGCGCGCCCGAGGAAGCCCTCCGGCGCGCACTGCGCCGTAGGCTCCTGGTCGATCGCGACCAGGATCAGCGAGGTGAAATCCCCGACCAGGGCATTGACCTCAGGGTGGACCGGGATGCGGTTGAACAGGGTCAGGTTCAGCGTGAAGCGCGGCGACTTGCTCCAACGCCCGAGGACCTCGGCGAAGGCGGCGAGCAGCAGGCCCGAGGGCGTCAGCCCGGCGCGGGCGGCGCGTTCCTTCAGGCGCTGCCAGGGTGCTGCCGCCAGGGTGCTTTCGCGGCGCTCGAAGCGCGGTTGGGTCAGGCTCCCCGGCAGCCGGGCCAGCGGCAACTCCGGGGGTGGCGGCAAGCTGTCCAAGCGCGCGCGCCAATACTCCAGGGAGTGCTGGTACCAGGCGGTCTGCTGCCAGGTGCGCTCGGCGAGGATGTAGTCGCGGAACGACAGGGTCAGGGGCTCGAGTTCGGTGTCCGGCCGGTGATAGAGGGTCAGCAGCTCCCGCGAGAGCAGGCGCATGCCCCAGGCGTCGGCCACCAGCGCGTCGAGACCCACATGCAGGACGATGCGCCCGTCGGCAAGTCGCGTGGCGCGCAGGTCGAACAGGGGCCAGCGCGCCGCCGGGAGCACCTGATGGGACATGGTTTCGCGGACCTCGGCGAGCGCCGTTGCCGCCGCGGCCGGGGGCTGTCCCCGCAGATCCAGGACCGGCAGCCGGAACACCGGGACTTCCCGCAGGAACTGCTGCAAGCCGCTCGGCAGCACGATCATGCGCAGCATCTCGTGGCGCTTGATCAGGCGTTGCCAGGCGCGCTCGAAGCGCTCCAAATCCAGGTCCGGGCAGTCCAGCTCCACGTAGGTGTGGGTCGAGACGTTGCCGAGTTCGAAGCCGCTGCCGCGCCCGACCCAGTAGGCCTGCTGGATTTCCGACAGCGGGAAGGGCTCGTAGCGCTCTTCGGGCCGGGGGATGATCGGCGGCAGGCCGGCGATCGGCGCGGGCGGCTGCGCGCGCGCGGCGGCCGGTCGCGAGCGGCACAGATCGACGATGCCGAGCAGATTGTTGCGGAAGGATTCGAGCAGTCCCGCGGCGGTGGTCCGATCCACCCGGACGGGGTCGCAGACCAGCATCAGGCGCAGCCGTGACTGCTTGACGATGCCGCTGAAGAATAATTGGTAAGGCAATTCGCCGTCCGGGGCGGCGGCCTGACCGGAGGACTCCGGGGCGAAGCGCCAGGGCCCCGCGGCGGGCAGATCCTGGTCGAAGCGCCCCAGGTAGTTGAACGCCACCTCCGGTAACGGTCCGTCCGCGAGCCGGTCGGTCAGCCAGCGCAGCACGCCGTAGCCAACGCCGTTGCCGGGTACGGCCCGCAGGTCCTCCTTGATCTTGTTGAGTTGCTCGCCCAAATCCGGCCCCTCGGCCAGCTCCAGCAGCACCGGGTACAGGGCGGTCAGCCAGCCGACCGTGCGCGAGAGGTCGAGCCCGACCGCGGGGAAGTCGCGTCCGTGGGACTCCAGCGCCACCAGGGTCCGGCGACCGCCGTGCCAATGGGCCAGGGTCAAGGCCAGGGCGGTCAGCAGGACGTCGTTGATGCGGGTGTTGTAGACGCGGTGGATCTCCCCGAGCAGGGCCGCGGTGTCCTGCGCGGTGAGCTCCAGGGTCTCGGTCATGGCGTTGCGCACCAGGCTCGGGCCGGCGGCCGGGCGCAGCGGGAGGACCGGGCAGGGGGTGGCGAGCAACCGCCGCCAGTAGGGCAGTTCGCCGTCCAGGGCCGCCGTCGCGGCGATGGCCGCGAGCCGCTCGGCCCAGGTCTTGAAGGCCGCGGTCTTCGGCGGCAACTGCGGCGGCTGGCCGGCCCGCGCCGCGGCGTAGGCCGCGCTGAGGTCGGCGAACAGGAGGCGCCACGACACCCCGTCGATGATCAGGTGATGGGCCACCAGCAGCACGCGGTCGCCGTCGGGCAGGCGCAGCAGCAGGGCCTTGAGCAGCGGGCCGGCGGCCAAGTCGATACTGGCCTGGAGCCGGTCGGCGGCGGGCGCAAGCGCGGTGGGGTCGGCGAGTGTCAGCACCTCCAAGGCGCAGTCCATGGCCGGCTGGTTGTACTGCTCGAGGGTGCCGTTCGCGCCCTCCCGGATGGTGATGCGCAGGGCGTCGTGGTGCTCGAACAGTGCCTGCAGGGCGGTGCGCAGGGCCGCGGGGTCGAGCCGTTCCTCGGCCTTGAGCAGCACGCCGTTGTTGAACCAGTGCCGCGGGGTGCGCAGGTCGCGCAACAGCCAGTGTTGGATCGGCGTCACCGGCACCACCCCCGCGACGGTGTCCTGCGGCACCGGGGGTTGCTCGGCGGCCCCGGCGAGCAGGGGTGCCAAGGTCGCGATGTCCGGGTGGTCGATGAAGTGGCGCAGCCGACAGGAGAAACCACGCTCGGCGAGCCGGGCGATGACCTGGATGGCCTTGATCGAGTCGCCGCCGAGCTCGAAGAAATTGTCATGCACACCCGGCTCGGGGATGCCGAGAACCTGGGTCCAGGTCGCGGCCAGGGCCGCCTCGAGCGCGTTGCGCGGCGCCACCCGCGGTCGCGCCAGGGGGGTCGGCTCGGGCAGGCGCAACCGGTCGAGCTTGCCGTTGGGGTTGTGCGGCAGTGCCTGCATCACCACGAACTGGCCCGGAACCATATAGTCCGGCAAGCGCTCGGCGGCGTAGGCCCGCAGCCGATCGGCCAGCGCCCGCGCCTCCTCGGTGCCGCGGGCCATGGCCAGATAGGCGACCAGACGCCGCTCCCCGCCGCTATCGCGGGCCACCACCGCCACCTCGGTGGCGCCCGGGAAACCGCTCAGCACGCTCTCGATCTCGCCGAGCTCAATGCGGAAGCCGCGGATCTTGATCTGGTGATCGCGTCGTCCGAGCAGCTCGATGGTGCCGTCCGGCAGGAACCGCGCCAAGTCGCCGGTCTGGTACAGCCGCGGACAGTGGGGCAGGCCCGCGGCGGTCGGGAAGGGGTTGGGGATGAAGCGCCGTGCGGTCTCTTCCGGGGCTTGGTGATAACCGCGGGCGACGCCGACGCCGCCGATATAAATCTCCCCGGCGATCCCCGGCGGCACCGGCCGGCGTTGGCGGTCGAGGATGTAGACACACCAATTGGCGTTGGGCCGCCCGACGCTGGCTGGTTCCCCCGGGCGGCGCAGCATGCAGGTGCTGTAACCGGTCTCGGCCGGGCCGTAGACATCGTAAATGCGCCGCAGCCCCGGGGCCGCCCGGTAAAGCGCTTCGACCAGGGCGGTGCTGAGCGGCTCGCCGCCCAGGATCAAGGTCTGCACCGCGGGCGGCAGGCCGCCCGCGGCGAGCAGCCCGCGGGCCACCGACGGGACGGTGTTGATCAGTGTCACCTGCCCGGCGTGGGGCAGCCGCGGGAGTTCCAGCACATGCTCGGCGAGGATCAGCGCTCCGCCCCGGCACCACGGCAAGAAGATCTCGTGCTGGGCCATGTCGAAAGAGCAGGAGGTCCCGGCCAGGACCCCGGCCAGTTCCGCGGGGGCGTGCAGGTGCTGCGCCCAGGCCATGGCCCCCACCTGCCCCCGGTGTTCGAGGGCCACGCCCTTGGGCTGGCCGGTGGAGCCGGAGGTGTAGAGCACGCACGCCAGGTCCTGCGGCCCGACGCCCGATCGCGGCGCCGTGCATGGCTGCGCGGCGAGCCGCTCCCGCTCGGCCGTCAGGTCGAGCACCGGCAGGGTGGCGGTCGCGGCCCGCAGGGCCTCGGCCTGGGCCGCCAGCGCGGTGCTCGTCACCAGCAGCCCCGCCGCGGACTGGGTCAGCATGTAGTGCAGGCGCGGCTGCGGATAACCCGGGTCCAGGGGCAGATAGGCGGCCCCGGCTTTCAGGATGCCGAGCATGGCCACCGGCAGGTCCGGGGTGCGCGGCAGCAGGATGCCGACCAGGCTGCCGGGGCCGATGCCGAGTTCCGCCAACCGCTGGGCCAGGCGGTTCGCCCGTGCTTCCAGCGTGCGGTAATCGAGTCGTTCCTCACCGGCGATCAGCGCCGTCGCTTCGGGGGTGCGCCGGACCTGCGCCTCGACGAGCTGATGCAGACACAGATCCGCCGGATAGTTCATGCGGGTGCGGTTCCAGTCCACGAGCAGACGGTGGCGCTCGGTCTCGTCGATCAGCCCGATGGCGGCGATCGGCGCCGTGTCGTCGGCCAGCACCGCGGCGACGATGGTACGCAGGTAGCCCTCGATGGTCCGCGCAGCGCTCGTCGGGTAGGCATCCAGGTCGTGTTCCAGGATCAACTCCACCGTCTTCCCGGGGCTGATGAACAGGCCCAGATCGTAGTTGATCCGGGCGAAGACGCCGCTGTCGGCGACATGGAACCAGGGGAAGTCGGCGCGGCGCTCGCGCAGGGACTGGCCGACGGGATAGTTTTCGAACACCAGCAGGTGATCGAACAGGCCTTGGCGCAGCGGTGAGCAGGCCTGGATGCGCTGCAGCGGATGTTCCCGATAGGCCTGGCAGCGCGCCCCGTCGGCCTGGACCTCCCGCAGCAGTTCGCCGACGCGCATCTGCGCCGCGAGGCGCACCCGGCTCGGCAGGGTATTGATGAACAGTCCGATCATGTCCTCGATGCCGGGGATGGCCTCGGGCCGCCCGGAGACGGTGACCCCGAACAGCACGTCGTCGCTGTCGTTGCAGCGCGCGAGCAGCAGCGCCCAGCAGGCCGTGAGCACGCTGTAGAGGGTGACCTGATGACGCGCGGCGAGCCGGCCCAGGGCCGCGGTCAGTTCGGCGTCGAGGCTGAAGCAGTGCTGGCCATGGGAGCGGTCGGCGGCCGCTGCCGCGATCGGCGCGCCGCCGCGGTGGGGCACCCCGGTGGGCGTCTCGAAGCCTGCCAGGTAGTCGGTCCACCACCGGTCGGCGGCGGCCTCGTCGCGCGCGCCGAGCCACCGGATATAGGTCGCGTAGGGCGTCGGCGGCGGCAGATCCGGGACCTGCCCCTCGGCCAGGGCCTGATAGAGCTGCAGCAGTTCCCGGTAGAGGATGCCCGAGCACCAGCCGTCGAGAATGATATGGTGGAAGCTCCAGACGACCTGGAAGATCTCGTCGGCGAGCCGGATGACGGCCAGCCGGAGCAGGGTGTCGCGGCCCAGGTCGAAGCCGCGGGCCCGATCCGCCCGCTTGAAGGCGGCGAGCCGCGTCTGCTGCTCCCCGGCATCGAGGCCGCGCCAGTCCTCTACCGTGACCCGCAGCCCGAGGTGTCGGCGCACCACTTGGAGCGGCCGGTCCCGGCCCGCATTGGGAAAAACGGTGCGCAGGATCGCGTGGCGTTCGATCAGCAGATTCCAGGCGCGTTCGAACAGCTCGGGGTCGAGGCGGCCGAGGATCCGGTAGTCGAGTTGCAGGAAATAGGCAGGGCTGTCGGCGGCGTACAGGTGTTCGTAGAGGATGCCCGCTTGCAGCGGCGCCAACGGATACACGTCGGCGATGTCCGCCGGGGTCAGGCCGGCCGCCGCGGCGAGGCGTTCGAGCTCCGCGAGCGTCAGGTGCGGCCAGGTCAGGTCCGCGGGCGTCGGCTCGGCGGCGGTGCGCGACCGGCAGTGGGCGACGATCTCCAGCAAGCCGGCCCGGTAGTCCTCAAGCAAGCCGCGGACCGACGCCGGAGCGAAGCGCCCTGGGTCGAAGTTGACGTAGAGCGCGAGCCGGCCGTCGCGCACGATGCCGTAGCAGGACAGCTCGTGGGGCAACCGCGAGTCCGGGCTCACCGGATTGCCGGTCGCCTCGGCGGCGAAGCGCCACGGGGTCCCCGTCAGGTCCGCGTCGAACTGCCCCAGGTAGTTGAAGGTGATCCGCGGTGCCGGGGCCGCAGCCCCGAGGCCGCCGGCGAGGTAGTGCAGCAGCCCCCACCCGAGGCCCTGGCCGGGCACGTGGCGCAATTGCTCCTTGACGGTCTTGATCTGTCGGCCGCGGTCTCCGGGTGCCACGCCGGTCAGGTCCAGCAGCACCGGGTACATGCTGGTGAACCAGCCCACCGTCCGGCCCACGTCCAGGTCCGCCGACGCGAAGTCGCGCCCGTGGGACTCCAGCAGGAGGCGTGTGCGCTCGCCGCCGTGCCAGCGGCACAGGGCGGCGGCGAGACCGGCGAGCAGCAGATCGTTGATGCGGGTGTTGTAGGCGTGATGGCTGCCCGCGAGCAGGCCCCGGGTCTCCTCGGCGCTCAGCGCGACCTCGAGGGTCCGGCTATCGCGGTGTCGGCCGGTGCCTTCGCCAACCGTCGGCAGCGGCGGCACCCTGGCCGCCGCCACGGCCTGCCAATGGGCCCGCTCGCCGTCCAATGCCGCCCCGGCGGCCGCCGCGGTCAGGGCCTCGGCCCAGGCCTTGAACGAGGCCGTCTTCGGCGGCAGGCGCGGCGCTTCCCCGCGGATCAGGGCAGTGTAGGCCGCGGTCAGGTCCGCGAACAGGATGCGCCAGGATAGTCCGTCCACCACCAGGTGGTGGATCACCAGCAGCAGCCGGTCACCGTCGGGACAGCGCAACAGCACCGCCTTGAGCAGCGGCCCCCGCGCCAGGTCGAAGCTCGCCTGCACCTGTTCGGCACACGCGGTGATCGCGGCGGCGAGGTCGCCCGCAGCCGCGCCGAGGTCCAGGGTTTCCAGACTCACGATGCTTTCGGCCTGGAATTCCTGGCGGATGCCCCCGTCGTCATGCACGAAGGTGGCGCGCAAGGCGTCGTGATGCTCCAGCAGCGCCGCGAGTGCGTCGGCCAGACGCGGCGGGTCGAGGCGCTGCTCGGCAGCGAGCAGTACCGCCTGATTCATGTGCCGGACCGGCCCCGCAAAGTCCCGGAACAGCCAGTGCTGGATCGGCGTCAGCGGTACCGGGCCGACTACCCGCCCCTGGGGGGCCTGGGCCGGGGCCGCGCCGCCCGCCGCAACCGGCGTCAGCCGCGGCGCCAGGTCGGCGATGCTCGGGTGCTCGAACAGTTGGCGGACCTCTCCGCTCAAGCCGAACGCCGTGAGGCGGGAGACGACCTGGATCGCCTTGATCGAGTCCCCGCCCAGGGCAAAGAAATTGTCATGAATACCGACGCCGCTCAGGCCGAGGGTTTCACACCAGAGCCGCGCCAAGGTGCGCTCGATCTCATTGCGCGGGGCCGTCGGGGCGCTCGTGCGCTGGTCGCGGTCGCTGGCGTGCCGGGCCCCGAGCTCGGCGCGGTCGATCTTGCCCTTGCGGTTCGGCGGCAGGCCGCCGAGCTTGACGCTCTTCATAGTCGGTTGCTCAGGTCGGGTCGTTGAGGGCGGCGGCTTGCCAGGTCTGGGCGATGGCATCGATGCGCGCGAGTACCGCCGCGTCGTCGGCCTCGACACCTTCGTGCAGCGTGTAATAGGCGGTCAGTTCCTGCTCCGGGAGCGGCGCCTGCTCCAGCCAGGTCTGGATCAGTCGGTTGTCGGGGTCGAGGCCGACGATGAGCTGCGGCAGGCCGAGTTCGATGCCGACCAGGAAGGAGGCGATGCCCCGGGCCAGGGTGATCGCCTCGAAGCCCTTGGCGCGGGCCGCCGCATGGGCGTCGTGGTCGCGGCTCATGCCAACCCCGTCCCAGAGGCTGAAGCACAATCCGTAGGCCCGCGGCCGCTCGGGGTGGCGGCGGTTGAAGGCCGCGATGGCGGCATCGAGGAAGCCGCTGGCGGCCGCATAGGCCCCGGCGCCGGTGCCGCCGAAGACCCCATTGACCGACGAGACCCCGATGAAGAATGCCGCGGGATGATCTTCGATGAGTTCGAGCAGGGCGGTGGTGCCGGCCACCCTGGCATGGCAGACGCGCTCGGCGTCAGCGAGCGATGCGTTGACCAGATGCCCGGCCTCGGGCGCCGACCCCGAGGTGGCGCCGGACTCGCCGGCCAGATGCAGTATCCCGCCTAAGCGCCGGTCGCCGGCGGTCTGCGCGGCGCCGATCAGGGACGCGAGCCGGGCACGATCGGCGGCGTCCACCACGTGGTACTCGACCGTGCCGCAGCCGAGTCGGCGCAGGCGGTTGAAAGCCGCGGCCTTCTCCGGGGCGGCATCGAGTGCGCTGCGCCCGGTCAGGATCAGATGGCAGCCGTAGTGGACCAGCAGCACGCGGGCGACCTCGCTGCCGATGCCGCCGAGGCCGCCGGTGAGCACATACAGGGCGTCGGCGGCGAACGGGATCGGCCGACGCTCCAGTGCGTTGAAGTCCACCCGGCGCAGGCACGGCACGAAGCGCTCGCCGTAACGGTAGGCGACCTCGACCTGCGGGGCAGCGCCGTCAAGCTCGGCGCGGATCAGCTCGGCGTGCTCACCGGCGGCACCGTCGGCCAGGTCCAGCAGCCGACAGGCGAGCCCCGGCCGCTCCTGTGCCAGGGTGCGCACGATGCCGCGCAGGCTGCCGTTGACCCGTTGCGGCGCGTCGTCCGGTTCCACCAGTGCGGCCCCGCGGGTAAGCACCAGCAGTTGCCTGAGCGGCGGCGCGGCCGCCGGGATTGCCCGAATCAGGGCGAGCAGCCCGAAGGTGTCGCGCTGCCAGGTCTTGGTATCCAGGCCGCGGCACTGCGCGGGCGCCCCCGCGCCGCCGCCGTAGCCGAGTGCATAGACAACGGTGTCGACGCCGCTGCCGGACTCCCGCAGGTCTTCGAACAGCCGCGCGTAATGCTCCGGGCACTCGGGGTCGAGGGTGTAGCGGCCGGGCTGCGCACGGGCGAAAGCGGTGCCGCTCTGCACCAGGACCGCGGGGTCCAGCGCGGCCTGGAGGGCCGAGTCGTCCGCAATCAGCAGACACACCGGGGCGGGTGTTGCGGGGCGCCCCGGGCGCTGCCCGTCCACCGGTCGGCGTCGCCAATGGGGGGTGAAGAACCAACTGGGCAGGGTGCGTTCGTTGGCCAGGGCCAGGTCGATCTCGCGGATCGTAGCGTCGAAGCGGCCCTGCTCGAGTGCCTCCCGCAGCTCGAGGCGCTGAATCTTGCCGCTGGTGGTCTTCGGAAAGCTATCGCGGTCGAGCGGGACCACAAAGCTCGGGTTGATGCCGCACTCCATGGCGATCTGGGCGCGGATGGCCCGGTTGACCGCGATGAGATCGGCGTCCGGCCGCGGCGAGAAGACGATGGCCAGACCCTCCGAGCCGGAGGCCGGGTCGGCGATGGCGGTCGCCCCGGCGAAGGTCGGCTCGACCCCCGGTACGCGGTTGACGATGTCCTCGATCTCGTAGCAGTAAAAATTGGCCGCCCGGACGATGATGATCTCCTTCTGCCGGCCGGTGATCGACAACTCGCCGTCGAGGATGAAGCCGAGGTCGCCGGTGTTGAGCCAACCCTCGCCGACGCGGGTCTCGGCGTTGGCCTGGGGGTTGTTCAGATAGCCCGGGGTGATGACCTCGCCACGGATGTGCAGTGCGCCGATCCGACCTTCCGGCAACACCCGCTGCCGGGCATCGACGATGCGGATCTGCACCCCCGGCATCGGCGGGCCGAGCTTGACGAAGGAGACGGCATCCCGGCCGCGATCGGCGCTGGTGCGCAGCTGGCCCTTGAGGCTCGACTTGTCGATCCAGTGGAAACCGTCGGCAACCGAGAAGTCGTTCTTGTACTGCATGGCGGTGCAGGTCTCCGCCATGCCGTAGGCCGGCTGCATCGCCCGCTCCGGCACCCCGAAGGGCCGCACCAGGCGCAGAAATTCCTCCACCACCGGCAGCGTCACCTGCTCGGCGGCGTTCATGAAGAAGCGCACGTGCGCGAGGTCCCAGCGCCGCTCCGTGGTCTTGAGCTGCTCGGCGAGCAGCTTATAGCCGAAGTTCGGGCTCCAGGTGAAGGTCACCTGATGCGCTTCGAGCAGGTCGAGCCACTTGAGCGGGTCGCGCAGGATCAGGTCGGTCTCCACGGCCAACTGCTTGACCCCCAGGTAGACCGCTTTGATGTAGAGCGTGATCAGGGCGCCCACATGATCGCTGGGAGGCCAGGTCAGGTAGACGTCGTCGCGGGTGTAGGCGTTGCATTGGGCGGCGCCGTAGACGTGGTAATAGATGCCCCGGTGCCGTTCTTGGATGCACTTGGGAATCCCCGTACTGCCGGAGGTGAGCTGGTAGAAGGCGATGTCGTCGGGCGCGGCCCGGTAATCGCTGTCGACGGGCGGGTAACCCACCGCGGCGATGGCGCGGATGCCGGTGGTGCCGAACAGCGCGTTGAGGCCCTCGATCGGCTCCACCAGGTCGGGGCTGGCGAAGATCGGCGGCTGCTCCAGCAGCCGCCAGGCGTTGTACAGCTTATTGACGACGCTGGTTTTCTGGGCATAGGTGGGGGAAGTGGCCACGGTCACCGGACGGATGCCGCCGAGGATGCAGGCCCAGAAGCCGGTCAGGTGGCCGTGCAGGCTGCCTTGCTGCAAGATGACGGTATCGCCGGCCTGCAGCCCCTGGGCCTGCAGCCCGCCGAGCAGGCAGCGGGCCTCATAGAGCAGGTCGGCATAGGATTGATAGTGCTCTTCGCCCCGGGCATTCACATACAGGGTGCCGCGGTGCCCGTAATCCCGAGCCGCCCGATACAGGGCATCCACCATGGTGCGGGGCTCGTCGGGATCGAGCTCGACCGGACCGCCGTCGGCGAAGGCCGGGGGGAGAGCGGCGCGCCCTGCCGTCGGCTCGTCCTGGTCGTCCCGGGTCTGGGGGTCGTCCGCTTCGGGTGGGGATACCGCGGCGTAGGCCCGGTGAGAGCGCAGCAGATCGTGGATATGCAGCCGCGGCACCGGCGCGATGCCGGTCTCGAGCATGATGGCGGCGTCCGCCAGTTGCGGCAGCTCGGCGAGAATCTGCGCCTCCAGGGCCGCCGTCGCGAAGCCGGGCTCGCAGACCGGGATGGCGGCCAGGACCCGTGCCCGGTCCAGCCGACCCTCGGCGTCCAGGGGCAGGGCCGGCACGACCATGACCGCGAGTCGCCCCCGCAGGGCTGCATCGACCTGATTGTCGAGGTCCGCGGCCAGTTGTTGCGCCTCCAGCGGCCGGCGGCCGACGGCCAGCACCAGCACGAAGCGAGGGCCGCGCTTGGCCTGGAGCTTGAGCAGGGCATGGTCTTCGAGGTCCGGGTGCCGATGCAGTGCGGCACTCAGTCCGGCGAGCGGCAGCGGGGTGCCGTCGGTCACCAGTAGGTCTGCGGGTTCTTCGGTGATTTCCATAAGATCGTCCTCGATCCGGCGGCCGCTGAAGCCGCTCGGCAGGTCATGGGCAAAGTGGATGATGCCGCGGGCGCAGTCGGGAACCCGATGCCCCCGCCGATCACGAATCGTCGCCGGGACCGCGGCCCCGGCCCGGTGTCCCGGCACGACCCGCCGCAGCTGCTCGCAGGCCTGCGCGAGCGCATTGGGCACCAACCGTGCGGTCCGTGCCGCCTCGGGGGCCTCGTCCGACAGTGCCGCGAGCGCGCCGAGCAGCGGATCGGTGCCGGCGGTGACGGCCTCGGCCAAGTGGACGAGCCGACGCCCGAGATCGGCGATCTGGCCCGGTCCGTAGCGGGCCGGGGCGTAGAGCACATGGCAGCCGAGCCGCTCCCCGGGGTCGATCAGCAGGCCGAGGGCATAGTTGATCTCCCGGTAGTGTTCGACCGGCGACAGGCGCAGCCCCGCCTGGTCGGCGGTGGCGGCCGACGCGGTCTCCAGCGGGTAATTCTCGTAGACCAGGAGGTGATCGAACAGTTGCTGCTTGAGCGGGCTGACCGCCTGGATGCGTGCGAGCGGATACCACTCGTGGGGCCGCAGCGCGAGGGCGCGCGCCTGGATGCGCCGCAGCAGATCCCGAAACCGCAGCCGGGGCGGGGTGCGCACGCGCACCGGGACGGTATTCATGAACAGGCCGACCATGCCCTCGACGCCCGCGACGGATTCCGGTCGGCCGGCCACGGCGGCGCCGAAAACCAGGTCGTCGCGTCCGGTGAGCCGCGACAGCAGGACCGCCCACAGCGCCTGGACGACGGTGCTCAGTGTGACGTTGTCGGCGGCGGCCGTGGCCCGCAGGGCGCGGGTCAGGTCGGCCGACAGGTGGAAGCGGTCGGTGGCGACCGGCCCCGCCGCCGCCCCGGCGCTCGCCGCGGGGCAGGGCGGGACGCCGGTGGGAGTGTAAAAGCCGGCCAGGTCCTCGCGCCAGCAGCGCGCCGCCGCCGCCGCGTCCTGCCGGCCCAGCCACGCGAGATAAGTCGCATAGGAGGGAGCGGGCGCCAACGCCGGGGCCTGACCCGCGCGCAGTGCCCGGTAGGTTTCCAGCAACTCCCGATAGAGGATGCCGAGGCACCAGCCGTCGAGCAGGATGTGGTGGAAGGTCCACAGCAGATGCCACCGGTCGGCACCGGCGCGCACCAGCGCGACGCGCATCAGCTGGTCGCGGGCGAGATCGAAGGGCTGCCGCCGCTCGGTGGTCATCAGCCGGTCAACATAGTCCGCGGCGTCGCCCGTGGCTCGGCGATCTTCATAGGCGAACGCCATCGGTCGGTACTTCAGCACCACTTGCAGGGGCCGTTCCAGGCGCTCGTGGGCGAACAGGGTGCGCAGCACGGCATGGCGCTGGGCGAGCAGATCCCAGGCGGCCTGGAAGGCGGCCGGGTCGAGCTCCCCCGCGATGCGGTAGTGCATCTGCTGGAAGAAGGCCGTGGAGCCGGTGTCGTAGAGTGAATGGAACAGCAGCCCCTCCTGCATCGGCGAGAGCGGGTAGATGTCCTCGATCTCGGTGGGAGCGCGCCCGAGCTGCGCGAGCAGCCGGTCGAAGTCGGCCAGACCCAGGCCCGTCAGCGTCAGGTCCGCGGGCGTGATCTCGCCCGCGGACTTGGCCCGGCAGTGGGCCAGGAGCTCGCGCAGGGCACGGACATAGGCGGCGAGCAGGGCCGCCGCGCAGGGCTCCTCCAGACGGCCGCTGTCGAAGGTCAGCGCCAGCGTCAGTTGCCGCTCGCGGACCATGCCGGCCAGCAACAGGTCCTCGGGCAGCCGAACGTCGGGGGAGACACTGGCGCCGGGGGCTTCGGGCGCGGCCGCGAACAAGGCCGTCGGTAGGTCCTGATCGAAGTCCCCCAGGTAATTGAACGCGAGCGCCGGCTCGGCGGTCCCGAGCCCGGTGCCCGGGCGCAGGTAGCGCAGCAGACCGTAGCCGACGCCGTTGCCCGGTACCGCCCGCAGGGTCTCCTTGACCAGCCGGATGCGCGCCCCGAGCGTCGGGGCGCCGCCGAGATCGAGCACCACCGGAAAGATCGCCGTGAACCAGCCGATGGTGCGGCTGAGATCCAGCGATCCCGCGTGGTCGCGGCCGTGGGATTCCAGGGCGATGACGGTTCTGTCGCTCCCGTGCCATTGCTCCCCGGCGATGGCCAGTGCCGTCAGCAGCAGGTCGTTGCCGCGGGTGCGGTAGGCCTGGTGGGCGCTGCCCAGCAGCTCGGCCGTTTCCGCCGGCTCCAGGACGACGCTCAGGGTGCGCGGCCGCCGCGCCGCCGGGATCCCGCCGCCCCGGTAGGGAAGCCGCTGCCCGGCGAGCTGCCGCTCGGCGGCCCGCCAATAGGGCAGCTCCCGCGCCAGCGCCGCGCTGCCGGCCCAGTCCGCCAGGAATTCGGCCCACGCCTTGAACGAATGGGTTTTCGGCGGCAGGCGCGCAACCTCGCCCCGGCGCGCCGACGCATAGGCGGCGGCGAGGTCGGCGAGCAGGATACGCCAGGAGACGCCGTCGACGACCAGGTGATGGATGACCAGGAGCAGGCGCTCGCTGCCGTCCTCCAGCCGGTACAGCACGGCCCGCACGAGCGGCCCGGCGGCGAGGTCGAAGCCCCGCTGCACGCCGGCGGCGTGCGCGGTCAGCCGCGCCGCCGGGTCGGCACCGCCAATGCTCACCCGCTCCAGGGTCAGGTCCAGGGTGTCGTGGTGCTCCTGGATCGGGCCGTCGGCGCCGACGCGCAGGGTCAGGCGCAGGGCGTCGTGGTGGCGCATCAGCAGGCCCAGTGCCTGTTCCAGGGCCGCCGCGTCCAGGGGTGCCAATGGGCGCAGCAGCAGGGCGTGGTTGAAATGGTGCTTCGGCCCCTGGACGGTCTGGAGCAGCCAGTGCTGAATCGGGGTCAGCGGCAGCGTCCCGCCGACCTGGCCCTGGGGGATGGCCCGGGTCGCCGAGACCAGCCGCGGGGCCAGGGCGCGGATGCTCGGGTGGGCAAAGAAGTCGCGAATGGCGAGCCGCAGGTCCAGCCGATGCAGGCGCGCCATGATCTGGATCGCCTTGATGGAGTCGCCGCCGAGGTCGAAAAAATTGTCCTCGGCACCGATGTTGCCGCGACCCAGCACTTCGGCCCAGATCGCCGCGAGGGTTGCCTCCAAGCCCTCCCGCGGTGCCGCGAACACCGTGCCCTGGTCCAGCCCGGCCAGGTCCGCCGCAGGCAGGGCGCACTGGTCGATCTTGCCGTTGGGTGTCAGAGGCAGGGCCGCGAGGGCGGCGAAGCGGGCGGGGATCATGTACTCCGGCAGCCGTTCGGCCAGGAAGTCCCGCAGGGCGGTGGTGGTGAGCCCCGTTCCGACCACCACGTAGGCGATCAACTCCCGGGTGCCGTCGGCGCACTCCCGCGGGATCACCGCGGCCTGACGGATCGCCGGGTGTTGCAGCAGGTGCTGCGCGATCTCCCCGCACTCGATGCGATGGCCGCGGATCTTCACCTGGTCGTCCCGGCGCCCGCTGAACGCCAGGTTGCCGTCCGGCAGTCGGCGCGCCAGATCGCCGGTGTCATACATCCGCTCGCCGGGCTCGAAGGGGCAGTCGACGAACCGCTGCGCGGTCAACTCCGGCTGGTTCAGGTAGCCCAGCGCCAGCCCGTCGCCGCTGGTGTAGAGCCGGCCCGGGACGCCGATGGGCACGGGCTCCAAGCGCTCGTCGAGCAGATAGACCCGGGTGTTGGCCACCGGGCGGCCGATCGGAAGGTCGCCGTCGTAGCGTCCATCCAGGCGGCAGCAGGTGGTAAAGGTGGTGTTCTCGGTCGGGCCGTAGCCGTTGATGACAACCAGGCCCGAGTGGGCCGCGCGCAGCCGCTCGATATGGACCGGAGACAGCCGCTCGCCGCCGACCAGCAGTTCCCGCAGCCCGGCGAACAGGCTCAAGTCCTGCTCCACCAGTTGATTGCACAGGCTCGCCGTGAGCCACATGGTGGTGATGGCATGGTCGCGCAAGGCGCGGCCCAGGGCCTCGATGTCGAGGATCTCGTGCGCGGCGGTGGTCACGATGGTGCCGCCGTTGAGCAGGGCCCCCCAGATCTCGAAGGTCGCGGCGTCGAAGGTCAGCGGACCGGTCTGCAGGATGCGCGTCTCGGGGGTCAGAACGATGTAGTTGGTGTCCTTGACCAGGCGCACGATGGCCCGGTGCGGCACCATGACGCCCTTGGGCTCGCCGGTCGTGCCGGAGGTATACATCACATAGGCGAGGTTGGTGGGGCCCGCCAGGGGCCGCGGATTGCGGGCCTTGGCCGGGTCGAACGCCGCTGCGGCGTCGGCCGCCATCAGGAGCGGCCGCGCCCCGGCCAGCCGCCCGTGCTCGGGCTGCGTGACGACCACCCGGCAGTGCGCATCGGCGAGCATGAAGTCGATGCGCCGCCGCGGGTACCCAGGATCGATGGGCACATAGGCCCCGCCGGCCTTGAGCACCGCCAGCATGGCGACGATCGCCAGCTCCGAGCGGCCCAGCAGCAGGCCCACGCAGGCGTCGGGACCGATGCCATGGTCGTCGCGCAGCCGGTGGGCGAGCCGGTTGGCGCGGGCCTCGAGGTCGGCGTAGCTGAGCCGGACCTGGCCGCACACCACCGCCGGGTCGGCCGGCCGCGCCGCCGCCTGGGCCTCGAACAGCTCCACGACGGTCTGCTCGCGGGGGTAGGGACGCGCGGTCGCGTTCAGCCCGGCCGTCAGGAAGAGTCGCTCCGCCGGGGACAGGATGCCGATCGCGCGCAGCGGCAGCCGCGGATCATCGAGCACGGTGCCGATAAGTCGGCGCAGATGCCCCTCCAGGCGCTGCAGCTGCTCCGGCAGGTAGCGTGCCGGGTCGTAGGCGAGGCGCAGGCGCAGGCCGTCCGTGCCGGGCACCACGACCACACAGAGCGGGTAATGAGCCTGCTCGGAGAGCCTAATGTCCTCGATCGCGAGCCCCGCGGGGGTCTGCGGCGGCCGGCCCAGCGGATAGTTCTCGAACACCAGGAGGTGGTCGAACAGCGTGCGGAGCTGGGCTTCGCCCTGGATGCGGTATAACGGATAGTGCTCGTGGGGGCGGCGGGCCAGGGCCTCCTCCTGGGTCTGCTGCAAGAAGTCCAGAAAGGGCTGATCCGCGGCCGCCCGCAGGCGCACCGGGACCGTATTGATCAGCAGCCCGACCATGTCACCGCTGCCGGGCAGGTCCTCCGGCCGGATCGAGACCGTGACGCCGAATACCAGGTCGTCGCTGCAGTTGTAGCGGGCCAGCAACAGCGCCCAGAGGCACTGGACCAGGGTGCTGAGGGTGGCCCGCGCCCCGCTGGCGAGGTGCTTGAGTGCCTCGGTCTGGGCGGTCGCGAGGGTAAAGTCGCAGGCGACGGCCCGCCCGGCGGCGCTTCCCGCCGCTGCCAGGGGCGGGATGCCGGTCGGCTGCGTGAAGCCGGCGAGCCGGGCACGCCAGTAGGCGGCGGAGCCGTCCACATCCTGCTTGCGCAGCCACTCGATGTAGCGGACATAGGGTACGGGCGTCGGCAGTTCGGGTGCCAGGCCCCGGCTGCGGGCCGCGTAGATCTGCATGAGCTCCTGGTAGAGGATGCCGACGGACCAGCCGTCAAGCAGGATATGGTGGTGGCTCCAGACGACCCGGTGGTCCCGCTCGCCGGCCCTGAAGACCTGGACGCGCATCAAGACGTCTCGGCGCAGGTCGAAGGAGCGGGCGCGGTCGCGCTCCCGAAATGCCGCGATCTCGTGCTCCCGGGTCGCGTCGGTCAGGTGGCGGAGGTCGGTGACGGCCAATTCGATCGCGCGTTGCCGCGGGACGATCTGCACCGGCCGCTCGGCCTTCTCGTAGGCGAAGGCGCTGCGCAGGATGTCGTGGCGCTCGAGCAGCTGATTCCAGCTGGCCGCGAAGGCGCCGAGGTCCAGGTCGCCGACGACCCGGAAGCTGATCTGCTCGAAATAGGCGCCGCTGTCGGGGGCATAGAGGTGTTGGAACAGTAAGCCTTCTTGGAGCGGCGAGAGGGGATAGATATCTTGAAGATCGGATTTCTTCATGAAGCGGCCCCGGTCTCGTTGGCGTGCACGTGATATTGGTCGATCCCGTTCCAGCAGGAAGCGCCGCAGCAGCGACGCGGGCCCGGCGTCCGGTGAGCCACTATCATAACGGGCGCGTCCCTGGGTCGCGGTCCGGGCGTCGGGTTGCGATCCAAACCTTATGTTGTATTCGGCAAACAACGGCGGCCCCGCGGCGTCCTGCCGCCACCAATTCGGTAGACTGTAGGCGGCCCCGGTCCAGCACCCGGTGCCCCGCTCGCCACCGCACTCTTCGGCCTGGGGCCGCGGTCGCGATCGGCGCCGCCGAGCCTTGCCGCTGACGGATCTATACGATGAACCCAACTCCGAACGCGGCCGGTGCGCCGCCGCCCGCCCGCCTTCCGACCAACCCGCGCGGGGCGCCGCCGTCCGGCGCCGCCCGGCGGTGGCTGTTGCGCGGGGCGCTGGGGCTGCTGCCGTGGGCGGCGGCGGCCGCGCCGGTTCCTGAGCCGCTGCCGACGGGTCTGCTCCAGGTGCTGGAGGTCCGCACCGACGGGCGCTCACCGGGCCAGGCCGGCGCCGCGCTTGGGCGGCTCGCCAAGCTCCGGTTTCCGGACCTGGAGCAGCGCTGGGACCGCTACTTATCCGGCTTCGCCTCGCAAGCACAGTTCGATCGCTGGCGCGACGAGCGCGTCGCGCCGCTGCGCACCGGGGGCATCGATCCGAACCATCGTGCCCTGGTGGACGGCCTGGCCACCGCGCTGGCGCCGGTCGACCAGGACCGGCTTGGCGACGGCCTGCTCTCCGTAAACGAGTTGTGGATGATCCAGTTGATCCCGGATGTCGGCCGCGCCTCCAACTGTTCGGGTTTCGGGGTCTACGGCCGGCAGTCGGCGACCGGCGGGCCCTTGGTCGCGCGCAATCTGGACTGGCCGGCCGACGACGCCCTGCTGGGTTTGCAGGCCATTACCCGCTGGGTTTCGGACAGCGGCAGCGTCGTCTCCATCGGCTTCGCCGGGCTGGTCGGGGTGGTGACCGGCTTCAACGACCGCGGGCTGTTCCTGGCCCATCTGGACTCGCCCCTCCATCAGCCTTACCGGGAGTATCCCCGCCAGCGGGCCATCGGATTCGACCTGCTGCGAGCACTGGAGACCCGCGGGCAGATCCTCGCCGCGGCCGATCTGCTGCGCCGCAGTCGCTACGGCTTCAGCCACAACATCCTGATGGCGGATCGCACGCAGGTGCAGGTGCTGGAGCAGCCGGCGGGGCTCCCCGGCAGCCTGCGCAATGCGCAGAGCGCCAACCGCGCGGAGATGGCCTGGGGACGCGCCGAACAGATCGCGGTCGTCAATTGCTTCGTGCTACGGGCGAGCCCATCCAATTGCTGGAACATGAAGGATCACTATCGGTGGATGCGGCTGCGGGAACTGGCCCGGTTCACACCCGCGGGCCCGCGCGCCGGGCTACCCGAACTGCGCGCCATCATGCTCGACCGCGCTAACGGCGGCGACGCGATCTTCAACCGCGAAACGCTGCAGTCGATGGTCTTCGACCCCGCCACCACCGATCTCTATCTCTACGCGCGCGCCGCGGACGGCGGCCAGCCCGCGGAGCCGGCCATGTACCGCTATGCTGCCGCCGGGCCGGAGTCCGCCGTGCGCCGCGCCCTGCGCCTGGTCGACGTCCTCTGGGTGCTGGTCGCCGCCGCCGTAGCGGCGACGCTGTGGGTCCGCTGGCGGCTGGGACGGGGTTCCCAACGACCGCCGAAGCGGGCCTAGCGACGCCGCTCCCGTCACTGGGCGCGGTGCTTTGCGCCGCGGGGCGGCGCCGGTTCGCTGCCCTTCCCGGCAATCACTTGCTCGACGATCGTCGTCGTCAACTGCCCCAACTGGAGCGTTGTCATGTATTTGAAGGTGTCAGTGAAGTTATTGAAATTATTCAGCAGAATCGCCGCGCTGACGCCGTACTCAGGCAGGTACAGCACATAGCTGTTGAAGGTCAGCGAGCCTCCCAGGAAGCCGTAGACCTTGACCGGCTTGGCGCCATATTGGTAGGTGGCGATCTCCATGGTGAAACCGTACTCCAGCCGACGCAACTTCGGATCGCCATAGGGCCAGGGACTCTGATTGCACTTCGACCAGGTGATGGGTGGATCGGCATCGCCCTGGCGCTCGCCGATCAGCCCGGTCTCCTTGACCATCTGATTGCCCGGACCCTTGGTAAATAGCCAGTGGAACCAGCTGGCCATGTCGCCGGCGGTGGAGATCATGCCGCCGGCGGGACCGGCGAACGACAGGTAGGCGGTCTTGGAATCGTTCGGCGCTTTGCCGTCGCCCGTGTACAGGAACGACTCGGGGTTGGCGCAGCGCTTCGGCGGGACGTTCCTCTCGGTATCGAAGTAGTTGACGTTGGTGCAGCTGCTGATCGGATAGACGCCCTCGTAGCCGCCCATGAAGGTGTTCGTCAGTTCCGCCGGAGCGAGCAGCCCCTGGCGCAGGGACTTCAGCAGCGGCTCCTTGCCCAGGCCGTTGCCGCCGTTTTGCCGGTCGATGACCAGACCCAGCAGCAGGGTGTTGGTGGAGCCGTAGCAGAGTTCGCCGACCTTCGGCTGGTATTCGTCGGGGAAGTAGCCGCTGCTGGTCATGCGGCGCATCGGCCAGAAGGCCGACAGGTCCTTGCCGATGACCCGGTAGGCGTGCACATAGTCGTAGAGACCGCTGGTCATCGCCAGCAGGTTGCGGATGGTCAGGTTGCCCGGCACCTTGTCGGAGTAGGCGATCTCGGTAGACGGGACGATCTCCGCGATGGCGGTATCCAGCGTGAAGGCCCCCTGCTCGATCAACTGCATGATCCGCGCCGCGGTAAAAGTCTTGCTGATACTGCCGATCTCGAAACGCATCTGCGGCGTGATCGGCTCGCCCTCCGGGGTCTTGTTGAAGGTGGCGAAGGCGGGCTTGCCGTCGCGCCCCATCAGGGCAATCGACGCGCCCAGGACGTTGCTCGGCTGAATCAGCTCGTCCATTTTCCCGCAGATAGGCTTGAGGGCGTCGTCGCAGCGATTGACCTCGGCGACGGCGCCGCCGGCCGCGAGCGCCAGGCCGATCCCGACGAGCAGGGCACGGGTGTTGGCCACCGCACGACCCGCCGCGGCCGGCATCGAGGTCATCGGGGTTCGCTGCTTGGTCAGCGAACCCGCCGTATTGCCGGCCGAGGTCGTCTGCATTCTCATGGGCTGATCCTCCAGGTGGGTGGGCTATGGCTCGGCAGGTGTTTCGGCGCCGGCCTCGGCCTCAATAGCCGCGAAGGCCGCGCGCAAGTCGGCTTCGAGGTCTGCCGGGTCCTCGAGACCGAAGCACAGGCGCACCAGGTCTTCCCCCAGGCCCATCTCGGCCTTTTCCGCGGGGGACATGGAGGCATGACTGCCGGTGTAGGGTTGCGCCACCATTGAGGTGACACAGGCCATGCCGGTACCGGTGCCGAACCAGCGCAGGGAACGCGCGAAGCGCTGGTAATAGGGGGTCAGGTCGCGGCGCAGCGAAAAAAACAGGATGCCGCCGTAGCCCGTGAGCTGACGCCCGTCGATCCGTGGGTAATAGACCCGCGCCACCTGTGGCAGGGTCTTCAGCAGGTCGAGCATCGCTTCGGTGGTGGCGCGGTGCGCGCGCATGCGGATCTCGAACGTCTGCATGCTGCGCCGCACCAGCCAGGCGCTCTCCGGGGCCAGCAGCATACCGCCGTAAAAGCGGGTCTGGCGCAACTCCTCGGCGAGCTCGTCGCGGTCGCTCAACAGCACCCCGTTCATGACATCGCTGTGACCCGAGAAATACTTGGTGCCGCTGTGCAGCGAGAGGTCGGCACCGTGCTCCAGCGGGTGCTGATACAGGGGTGTGGCCCAGGTATTGTCGACGACGATCAGGGCCTGTGGATTGGCGGCCTTGACGTGCTCGGCCACCCGCCGAATGTCGATGGTCTTGAGGAACGGATTGGTCGGCGTCTCAAACAGCACCAGCGCGGTCGTGGGCGGGATCAGCGCCAGATTCTCCGGCTCGCTGAGATCCAGGACCACCAGCGTGAAGCCGCGCCGCTCGGCCATGCGCTGGAAGAGCTTGTAGCTGCAGCCGTAGATATAGCGGTTGACCACCAGCGTCTGGCCGGGGCGCAGCAGGTCGAGCGTCATGTAAATGGCCGACATGCCGCAGGTCACCGCGAGGGCGTGCCGGGCATTTTCGTAGGTGGCCAGGACCTGCTCGAGTTCGGCCACGTTGGGATTGTTCTTGCGTGTATAGAAATAGGGTGAGTCGGCACTGAAGGCGCTGGAGCAATAGATCGGCGTCACCGCCGGGAGGGTGCCGTCGTTGTCGATGCGGGTGTGCAGGATCTGGGTCGCGACCTTCATGCGTGCTCCGATGCGCGGACTCGTCGGCGAACGGGGCCGGGACGGCCGACGTGCGGCCGCTCCCGGGGCAGCGGGGGTCAGGCAGCGCCGCTGATGAACCGGTGCAGGTTTTCCACCGAGTTCTGCTTGCCTTCATAGTGGGGCAGCGGGGTCACGTCGTTGTCCGCAACGCCCTCATCGATGGTCACCGTCGGGAAATGGGCGCGGTCGTAGACCTCGTGCAGGTTGGTCTCCAGGGCGCGGTCGATGGCCAGTTCCGGGCCGATTTCCCCCGGGCTGGCCTTCGCCAGGGCGAAACGGTAGCTCTCGCCGGGGGTCAGAGTCAGGACCTGCCAGGGGTCATTGGCGCCGTTGCCGTCGCGGCGGCGATAGTAAAGACTGGCCGGTTGCGCGGTGGGATTGCGGGCCTCGATGTGCATCAACGCGATATCGCCGTGCCAGTCGAGGTCGTGCAGCTTGAAATCCGCCGCGGGCAGCGCGGGCACCGTGAGCTGATCGGTGCCGAGGGCCCCGCGCAGCTTGAAGTGAGCGTCGCGTCCGCAGGCGGCACAGTGGCCGCGCTCGTCGAGACCGACATTGCGGGCATTGAGGCCAAAGCGGGTGACCAGCGTCGCACCGCAGCCCGCACAGCAGCTCTTCGCCACTTCGGGGTCGTTGACATTGCCGACATAGACGTGCTCGACCCCCATCTCGCGGGCGATTGCCTGGGCGCGCAGCAGCCGCGGGATCGGCGTGCGGATGGTATTGCGCAGGCGGTAGTCCGGGTGAAAACGCACGAAGTGCATCGGCACCGTGGCGTCGAGCTCGCGCAGCACCCAGTCGGTGATCTTGCGGGCGGTATCCTCGTCGTCGCTGAGATCTGTGATCATCAGCGTACTGACCTCCACATGCTTGCCGGCGTTGTAGACGTGCTTGGTGGCATCGAGCACCGGTTGCATCTCACCGGCGGTAACCTTGGGATAATATTTCTCGTCGAGGGACTTCAATGAGATCGAGAAGATATCGATGTAGGGCAGCAATTCGTCGACTGCCTCGATGGTGATGTAGAAGGCGGATTTGAATAGGTTGATCAGCCCCGCCTCTTTGGCGAGCCGGGCCGTATCGCGGACGAACTCGTGCCAGACCACCGGGTCGTTGTAGGTCCAGGACAGCACCCGGATGCCGTGACGCAAGGCCGTTTCGATGATCCCCTCGGGGGTATAGGAATGGACGTCGTGGTCCTCGACGAAGCGCGCCTGAGAGGTCTTCCAGTTTTGGCAGTAGGTGCAGTTGAGCATGCAGCCGATGTTGCCGAGGGACAGGATGCGCGCCCCGGGTTCGAAGTGGAACACCGCCTCGGTCTCGATCCGCTCCTCGGTGGCATGCACGCCCTTGCCGTAACTATAAGTGACCAGGTGCCCATCACGGTTGCCGCGAACCCCGCAAAAGCCGAACTGCCCCTCCTTGATGACACAGTTGCGCGGCGACAGATGGCAGCGCACGCTCCCGTCCGCCAGCTGCTCTTCAAGACGCGCCTGTTGATAGGTTTCTTGCCAAACGGCCATTGCACTCTCCGAAGGATTCGAGGTCTGGGTTGCTTCGTCGGCGGATCGGGGCAATCAACGTGCGAGCACTTTGAGTCGCCCGCGGCCCTGGATTTTAGGGATCACGCGGCGGTTGGGGCACGCGCAGATGTGGTGTTGGTCAAATGAACCGTAGTGTCCGGCAAACGCGGGCGAACCAACGCGCCGGCCAGGCCCGGCGCGCACCGCTCAGCGGGTGGCGATCACCAGCCCGGCGCCGATCATCACCGCTCCCGCGCCGCGGTTGAGCAGCCGTGTCGAGGCGGTATCGGCAAACAGACGGCGGGCGCGGGCGGCGGACCAGGCATAAGCCGTCAGCACCAGGGCCAGCACCCCGGTCACGATGCCGACGACCGCCGCGATATCGGCCGCCGCAAGATCCGCGACATCCATGAAGCTGGGCAGAAAGCCCAGGTAGAAAACGATCACCTTCGGATTGCTCAGGGTGAGCGCCAGCCCGGCCAGGAAACGCTGCCGGGGGGTGCGCCGGGCCAGCTGCGCCGCGTCCTCGAAGCGCCGTGGGACGCTGCGCCAGAGTGCAACGCCGAGCCATACCAGGTAGGCCCCACCGATAAGCTTGATCGCGAAGAACAGCTCCCCGAACGCGGTCGCGACGGAGGCCAGCCCAAGCAGGGCCAGGATCAGAAACAGCAAGTCGCCGACGACGATCCCGGCGACCACATCCAGCGCCGAGCGAAAGCCGGCACCCAGGGCTTGGGCGACGGTCGCGAACACGCCTGGCCCTGGGGTTGCGGCCAGCACCAGCATGGCCAGGGTCAGGGCCAGGGTTGTTTCGATGGTCATGGTCGATTCGTATCGGGGGTTGGTGGCGTCATGCTACTCGCTGGGGCAGGTCGGCCGGGCCGGGCGCGTGCCGATGCCATGCCCGGCCGCGCGGTCGTTTCCCAGGTCCGGCGGCAATCCAGCGCCGGGGACGGCCGCGGCGGTGCTCGGGTGACGCGCCGACAGCGCCCGCGGTCGTCCGCGGTCGTCCGCGACGCTAGGCCGCCGCGGCGCCCAGCCGGGCGGCGATCAGTCGGGCGATCACGCCGACATGGGCATCGAGATAAAAGTGGCCGCCGACGAACATCTGTTGCTCGAAACCCGCGTCGGTGTAGTCGGCCCAGGCCGCCAGGTCCTCATGCGGCACCCGGCTATCCCGATCGCCGCCGAGGGCGGTGATCGGCAGGGTCAAAGGCGGGCGCGGCAGCCAGCGATAGCGATCCGCCAGGGCCAGATCCCCCTGGAGCATCGGCAGCAGCAGTTCCATCGCCTCGTCGTGCCCCCACAGTTCGGCGGGCATCGCCTCGAACACATCCGGGGCGCGGGCGCGGAACTGTGCGGTCGGCAGATGGCTGATGGCCGGAAACAGACTGGGCCGGTGCGGGGCACCCTTGCCCGAGACGAGCAAATGCATGGGTCCGACCCCCTCGCGGTCCAAGGCACTCGCCAGCTCGTAGGCGATCAGCGCACCCAGGCTGTGGCCGAACAGAATATAGGGGCGATCAGCCAGGACCCGCAGTCGCGCCAGTAACGGCGGCAGCAGACCCGCCATGGTCGTCACCGGCGACTCGCCGAGCCGGTCCTGGCGGCCGGGCAACTGGAGCGCATGCATCTCCACCCGCGTCGGCAGCGCCTCCGGCCAGTGCTGAAAGGCCGCCGCGGTGCCGCCCGCGTGGTGGCAGCAGATCACCCGGCCGCGGGCCTCGGGGTTCGGACGCGGGCAGCGCAACCAGCCTGAGGTTTGCTCGCGATGCGTGTAACACTTTGCCACTTCAAACCCTCCACTCCAAGACGATCGGCAGCAGTCGCGGGGCCGGCTCCGGCCCCTATCTCGTTGGCGGAACAGCGGCCTGTTGTGATTACATTGCAGCGACTTAACGGCGCAGGCGGACGCTGTTCAGGATCTAATCGAAGGTGTTTGAACCGTTGATGACCAACTCAAGAACCCGCATTCGCGGGCGAGTTTACCCGCTCTCGCCATGCGCTTCCAAGCCCTCGTTCCGGCGACCGCGTAGGATGCGGTGAGTACTCGAACCGCATCACCCAACCCCCGTCACGGGTCCCGCCCGTCGCGGATGATCAACGCATCCTTCGCGATGGTTCACCGGTTGGCGTTCACCGCCGGAAACAATTGATGGGCAGTTTCTAAGGCTGCCTCTGATTCCGCGCCGAAGAGACCCCAGAGGTCGACCGGACAGCCATCCCGGCCTACGGGGCCAGCAATGCCAGACCGAAATAGCGGGGGAAGGTATCCGTATCGTCCGCGACCACGCTCACCCAGGCACCGTCGAGACGTGCGCGCGTCGGGGCGTCGTGCGGGTGTGCGCAGTCGTTTCAGCAGCGAGTCGAGATGGCGCTGGACCGCCGCTTGGTACTGCGCGTCGGCGCGGGCGAGGCGCGGGCGCTCGGCGACGGCACCGAGCGCGCCGCCGGCCAGAACGCTGTGGCGCTCGGGCGCGCAGTGCACAGGAGGGCGTATCAGCCGTCGCTGTCAGGTTTTCCGCAACTGCACGAAGGGTCTTCGAAACAGACGCCGGCGCTGCGCGCGGTCAGCACCGATCGCGGCAACCGACCGGCCGGCGCGATCGGATGGACACAGAATCGCGCGCCGGCCTGGGCGCGCACGCTCGCCGCCACTGTGTGCTCGCGGTCGATGCGTAACAGCACGAATCGCCAATCGCTGTCGGCGAGCGGGGGGGCCAGCGTTAGGTCGATGGTGCCTGGCCGACCAGGCGCGAGGCGGAACGCGAAGCGATCCAGGTCCATTGTCAATCCCACGCCGAGCGCCTTGACGAAGCTTTCCTTTAGGGTCCAAAAGGCGTAAAAACCCGCGGTCCGCTCCGCGGGCGACAGCGCGGCCAGCGCTGCGGCCTCGACCGGGGCGAAGAAACGCCGGGCCAGGTCCAGCGCGTCACTCAGCGGGCGCTCGCACTCGGCGTCGATGCCGACCGCCGTTGCGTCGGTCACCGCACAGCACACCAGACCGCGGGTATGGGCCAGGCTGAAAAGCAGCCGCTCGCCGGTCGGGGGCGCCGGCGCGGCGATTTCGGGCCGACCGTAGGCGCCGCGGGAAAAGCGCCAGGCGGCCGGATCGACCGGCTCATGGCGCGACAGCGCGCGGCGCAGCAGGACATGGGCGGCCTGGTATAGCTCGCGGTCGGCCGGGCGGATGAAGCGCGATGCCCGTTCGCGCTCCTGCGTGTCCAGCACCTGATCGGTGGCCGCTAACGCGGCTAGGTCGGCGTCCCCGACCGCGAGATACAGGTGCACGTCCCGCTCCGCGTGGAGGGTGCTCGCCAACATCGTCAATGCCCCGCTGCAGCGGGCTGAGTCAAGGCCCGTCCGGTCTCGGTGCCGAGGAGCAGCGGCACGCCGGCCTCGGCGGCGCCAACCACCACGGTCTTGGCATTTTGCGACCCGGCGATCTCGCGGGTCGCTATGATGCCCTGGTAGGTCAGCAGCCGATCGGTCAAAGTCTCACCGACGATCTGTTGATAATCGCGGATGCCGCCGGCCTCGATGCGCCGGCGCTCGGCCTCCTGCTCGGCGGTGCCCAGGCGGTACCGATAGGATTGGAGCAGCTGCTGCTGGGTCAGCTTCTGCTCGATTGCGGTGCGCACCGTCTCCGGCAGCCGGATACGGCGAACGACGACGTCTTCCAGCTCCACGAAGTTACTCCCGGCCTCTTCCCTCGCCCTCGTGCGCGCGCGGGTCAGCACGCCGTGGTCGTCGGTGTAGATCTGCAGGGCGGTGGCGTTGCCGAGCGCCTTGCGTAGCGCCGATTCGGTTTGCGGGATCACGACCCGCATGAGGTAAGCGGGGCCGATCCGCTCGTGCAGCATCCCGAGCAGATCGACCTCGGGCCGGTAACGGATGGCCAGATCCAGGTGCAGGCTCAAGCCATCGATCGACAGTACATCGAGCGCATGGAACGCCACCTGTTTGCGGACCTCGTAGACCGACATCCGATCCAGCGGGCTCACGATATGCAAACCCTCGCCATAGACCCGGCCGATCTGGGTACCGGCGAAGCGGTTCCACAGGACGCCCGCCTCCCCGGAATGGATCACGATAAAGATCCGGTTCCAGAAGAAGACGAGGATCAGGGCCAGTATCTGCACGCCGATCCACAGCCACGGGAGCCGTGGCCCGCGACCCGGCGCCGCGCGCGCGCGCGGGTCGGCACCGGGGGCCGGATCAACGGCCTTGGGCCGCGCTTGCCGAGGGACGGCACCGGTCGGCATCAGTGCGCCGGTGCGGGCCATTGGCGCACGCGCCGGCGGCGGGCGTCGTGGTGGTGATGGTTGAATAATGGCATCGGGGATTGCGATCAGGTTCTCAATGCTGGAGACTATGATTCATCGAATGTCAACCTGTTGTCGGGTCGACGGCCAGCGGCACGACTCGCATTAGTCTATCGGGCCGGCCGCACCGGACCGTCCGGCGAAGATTGTGTCAAACAGATCGAATGTTATGTCTGGCAAAGCGGGTCGGATCGGCGAGCGGCCGCGTTGCTATTCTTGCGTCGCTGACCGCGGCGCCAGGCGGCGCACGCGAACGTCGTCATCAATGCCTTATCGGCTTGTCACTTCACCATTGGGAGCCCTGTCATGCCAGCAGCAGTCGAAGTCCCCTACGCGATCACGCACGCGGCGGGCGCGTCAGCCGGTGCGCCCGGCATCGGCTCGTCCCTCGCGGGATTGGGTACGGCCGTCAAGGTCCTGGTCCTCAGCCATCCCGTGAGCGTGGCGGTTGTCGGCGGTGCGCTGCTCGGTGCCGGCGTCTACTACACGCTGACACGCAAACGCGGTACGGACGCGGTGCCGGCCACGGACCCAGCCGCGGCCGCGGCCTAAGTCGCGCTCCGCTGCCTGTCCCGTACCCGCGGGGTATGGGCAGGCGCCGCGGATCGCCGCTACCGCGGCTTGGGCGCTTGCTGTCAAACTCCGGCAATCGTCTTAGAGGTGGGTGCCGAGCCAGTCGAGCAGCCGCCCGGACTCCCGAGTAGCGGCGAGCGAGCGGACCCGCGCGGCGAAGGCGGTGTGCTCGCGGCTTCCCGCGGCCAGGTCGTCGCACCATTCCAGGACCCGCGCCCACTCGCCGAGTCGGACCAGCTCGCAGGCGGTCTCGATCTCCAGCCGCGCGGGGGTCTCCGAGTCCTCGGCGGACCAGGCAGGCGGCCGCGGCGTCGGCTCAGCCAATACGGTCGCCCCATCGGACCGGCCGTCGCGCACTCCGGCTCGCTCCGCGTCCTGGTCCGGCGGCGCATAGACCCAATGCAGGTCCAGGCAGGTGCCGATTGCCTCGAACAGTCGCTCCTGCTCGATCGGCTTGGGCACCAGATCGTCGAAGCCCAGCGCGTGCGCATCGCCGGGCGACTCCAGCACGGTTGCCGAGACCGCGATCACCGGTAGCGTCTGCCCGGTGCGCTCGCGCAGCGCCCAAGTGGCCGCGTAGCCGCACCAGTCGGGCATGACCAGGTCCATCAGCACCAAGTCCGGAATCGCCCGGGCGACGCGCTCGAACGCGGCCGTGGCGCTGTCTGCCAGATCGACGACAAAACCGGCGCGCGTCAGCACATCGTCGCACAGTCGACGGTTGAGCGGCTCGTCGTCCACCACCAGGATGCGCCGGGGCGCACCGCGGTAGCCGGCGATGACCCTGGCGGCGGCAGGCTGGTCAAAACCCGCCAGCATCGGGATCTCGAACCGGAACCGGCAGCCTTGGCCGGAGGCGCTGTCGAGCGTCAGCGTACCCCCCAGCAGGGTCACCAGTTCGCGACTGATGGCGAGCCCCAGTCCGGTGCCGGGTTGGCCCGGATGAAGCTGCTCGAATGGTTCGAACAGCCGGGCGTGATCACCAGGGGCGATACCGGGGCCGGTGTCTTCGACGGCGAAGCACAGCGCGAGCCGGCCTTGAGCGCCGTCGCCGGCCCCATCCCGCGCGCCTGTCCCCGCGGCGCGGTGCGCCCGCAATGTCACCGCGCCGACGTCGGTGTACTTGATCGCGTTGTCGAGCAGGTTCAGCAGGATTTGGCGCAAACGCCGGCCGTCGCCGCATAGGTGCGCGGGCACACGCGGGTCCAGATCGATATGCAGCGCCAACCCCTTGCGGTGCGCCGCGGGGCGTGCCGTCTCCTCGACCTCGTGCAGCAGATCCCCGAGGTCCAGGTCCCGCGCCACCGGTGCGAGGTGCCCGGCCTCGATGGCGGCGATGTCCATCAGATCGTTGATCAGGTGCAGCAGATGGGCGCCGCTGCCGCGGATGATGGCGCAGCGCTCGCGGGCCTCCCGGCCCATCCCCAAGTCCTGACGTAGCAGGTCCGCATAGCCCAGGATGGCATTGAGCGGCGTGCGCAGCTCATGGCTCATTTGAGCCAGAAACAGGCTCTTGGCGCGGTTGGCCCGCTCCGCAGCAGACTTGGCGACCAACAGCTCACGCTCGCGCTCGCGCTCGCGCAATGTTGCGCCGAATCGTTGCACGGCCCGCAGGATGGCGTCCATCTCGTCGCCTAGCGGACGCGGCGGCTGCGCCTCACGGCCTTGGAGTGCAGCGTCGATAGCGATGCGCAGTTCCCGGATCGGACCTTGCCGGGCGCGGCCAACATAGCGCCAGGCGCCGAGCAGGATACCGAGCTGCAGCACCGGGATCAGGACCAACTGGGCGAGCCGCTCGCGGCTCTGCGGCCGCAGTTGATGCGTCGGTCCGCGGTGGCTGCCCGCGCCCGGATCGCTCTGCAAGCGCTGGTCCTCGCCGACCTGCCGCACGCCCGAGCCCATCAGCAGCGGGACCTCGATGCCGACGACCAAGAGCGCCAGCAGCAGTGCGACCGCCTTGGGTACGGCGATGCGGCTCATTATCGTGTAATTCCGGTTACCGGTTGCCATGCTCGCGACCTGGTCCAAACCTAGCGCATTCGGTCGATCAACCAGTTGGTCCTTGCCGGGTTTGTGTCATAGCGCGGCCTTGCCGAGAAAAATATGCGCTGGAGCGTGGCCGATGCGGGGCGCAGGACCCCCGTCAGATGTCGAAAATAAAATAAAAATGAGCAATAAACAATCGTTCATCATTAATTTACCCTTCTTATGGTATTGCTTGCAGAACTTCCAAAATGTGATTTATCATCCTAAGATATCGACGTCTAACGGTTGCCGAACGTCGCTTACCGGTAAGCGCCAGTCTCCGGCGACTGAGTAAAGCGCTTTGCTGGCGCCATCCGAACTTTCCGTTGTGTCTGACAAGCAGTGCATTGCGTCCGACAGACGGCAGCAAGGTGGATTGGTGGACCCTGTCGGTTGTTGGAGTACAACGCATCTCGCCGCTGGCCTTCACGGCCGCTGAATCGATAAACGCGTTGATGGTTCGCATACGACGAATCGGCGTCCCCCGCTAGTCTGGATATGGCCGGGTCGGGGGCTGCCGCGGTATCCGGCGGACCGCTCGCCCAAGCCTTGCCGATCCCCGGGTGCCTGGCCGCAGGTCTGGGCGCTTGGCCCACACCTGCTCCGCTTGCCGGGTTGCTCACGGTGCCCGGCGAAGCGCAGGCAGGCGTCGGCACGGGTCAAGCGCGACGCCGCCCATTGCCAGCCGAATTGACCTCTTAAACGAACGAGGCTCGCACCATGAACGACCGGTCCGCGGCCGGACAAACTCAGCGCCCAACATCACGCCTAGAAATCGAAGGGACCCCGACGATGACTGACACCGCCAACGAACTCCCCACGATCCCGGGCCTGGATATGGTCGGACGCGGCATCTATATTCGGCCGCAGCAGACCTTTGAGCTTAAGGAGATGCTGTTCCGCCAGGAAAATTACCGAATCTACCCGTCCAAAGAGACCGGACAAAGCTATCGGGTGCCCGCGGGCTACGAGGTCAACGACAGCCCGCCGAGGCCCTCCACTCAGGCGCTCAATCAAATCATGATCGAGGAGTCCTGGGAGCGCTTTGAGAAGCAGATCGGCACCGTGTCGCTGTCCGCCAATCTGGGCAGTCTGGCCAAGGGCATTCCGGGATTGGCTGGGCGGTCGGCGGGGCGAGCGTCGCGGTGCTGGGTGCGGCTTCCACCTATGCACTCGGCAAGAAAGAATTTCGCGGGACTGCGGCCATAAGCGACACCGCGTGGGGATCCGGCGGTCCGACCCTTGCACAAGATCAGCCAAACCGATCGTTGCGCCAGCCAAGCGCCAGCCCCCCCGCACGGGCGCAATCGGGGCCTCGCCGCGTCGGTTGCGCCCGCGCAAAGCGATGAAGCAATAGCGCTTTTCGTGCCGGATGTGAAGGGACTCGGGTCGCGCGGGCACCGTCGACGCGCCCTTGCCGCAGTCGAGACGGCTGCCTACCATGCAATTGATCCGTTTACCGGGACGCACGCTTGATGGCGCATCGCTCCCGGACCCGGCGGCGGGGCAAACCTTGAAGTGCCGCGCGGCCGCGCTGTCGACCGGCTAAAGCCTCGACCTCCGGTTTTCTTGTGGCCGGAACGACGATCAAAGCGCGAAACTTCGACACTGTAACTAGCGGGAGACGACACCATGACCGTGACCGATCGCAAGGCTTCCCCCAACGCGGCCGCCGAGATGCCCCCAGCCGCCGGGTCCGACGTGACCGCAGAGGCCGGTTGTGCGAGCGTAACGCGCCGAGTCCAGGCCGATAATATCGTTAAGAATCATGTCATGGTGGCGATGTCGTTCGGGCTGGTGCCGGTGCCGCTGTTCGACCTGGCACTGCTCAGCGGCAATCAGGTGGCGATGGCCAGCGCGTTATCGGGGCTCTACGGCGTTCCCTTCGAAAAGCAAAAGGTCCAGTCGATCGTCATCGCCCTGGTCAGCAGCGCCTTGCCGGTGCTCGGCGTGATCGGATTGAGTTCGGGCGCCAAGCTGATCCCGGGCATCGGCTCGCTGTTCGGCAGCGGCGCCGTTGCCGTCACCGGCGGTGCCGTGACCTATGGGGTGGGCCAGGTCTTTATCGCCCATTTCGAGTCGGGCGGTTCCTTGCTGGAGCTCGATCCCGCCAAGATGCGCGCGCTGTTCAAGCAAGAGGTGCGCAACGGTAAAGTGGTTGCGGCCGAGGTCCTGGGGCAGGCCAAACCCGAGGCCGTCCAGCCCTGATCCGGCGGCGCTGGACCGTTCGGGCATGGGTACGTCAGGGTGTGCGTCCGCCGGGGCGGCAGCCGCCGCGTCGGCACGCTCACCGTTGGCGCGCCAGCTGCGACGCAAGCTACCGCTCCTGATCCTGATCCTGGCCGCGTTGGTGTCACTGTTGCTCGCGCTGCTGCTCTGGAGGCGCATCTTCATCTCCGTGCCCCCCGGGCAGGCCGGCGTGCTGTTTCAGCTCTTCGGCGGCACGCAAGTCACCCGGGTCTATGGGGAAGGGCTGCAGGTCGTCGCCCCGTGGAACCAGATCTTTCTCTACGAGACACGCCGTCAGGTGATCATGCACGAATTCGACGTGCTGTCGGCCCCCGGACTGCCGTTGCATCTGGAGCTGGCGATTCGCTTCGCGCCGGAGCGCGATCGGCTGGCGTTGCTGCACCAGCGGATCGGCCCCGACTACCCACTGCGGGTCGTGGTGCCACAAACCGAATCAGTGCTGCGCCGCGAGCTCAGCCACTCTACGGCCGAGCAGATTTACACCAACGCGGGCGGGCTGCTCGGCGCCGCGATCACCCGGGCGCGCGAGGAGGCGGGGCGCAATTTCGTCTCGATCGACGAGATCCTGATCCGCTCGATCGCGCTGCCGGAGCCGATCAAGGCAGCCATCGAAGACAAGGTGGCACAGGAGCAGTTGATGCAGTCCTACGCATTCCGACTGGAAACCGCGCACGAGGAGGCCAAGCGCAAGCGTGCTGAGGCGCGTGGCGTGCGCGACTACCAGGCGACCGTCGATTCCACCCTGAACGAGCGGATGCTGCATCACGAGGGCATTGCGGCGACCCGCGAGCTGGCGACCTCGCCGAATGCCAAGGTCATCGTGCTGGGCAATCAACAACAGGGGGGGCTGCCGCTGGTCCCCGGCGGGCAATGAGCGGACGACGTGCAGCAGCGGTGCGTGCGCCAGGGGCCAGATGCCCGGTAGGCACCGGACCAGGCGGGGTCAAACTCTTGCTCCTCGTGCTGGCGCTGTCCGCGGTCGGTTGCGGCCGCTCTTACGAGCACCTGGCGGCGGCGCGCGCTGAGCTGGCCCGGCGAGTCGTCGGCAGCGTATCGTTCGCGGTGATCGACGATCCCGGCATGCCGGCTTATGTGCAAGGGGCGCGTCTGGCGGCAGCGCGCATCAATGCCGCCGGCGGGGTGCTCGGCGGGCGGCTGTTGGAGGTCCGGGTCTATCCGGGCGGGAACGACTTCGCCCCGGTACGCCCGACGGTCGAGCGCATTGCAGCCGATCCGCGCATCGTGGCGGTGCTGGGTCATCGCGACTCGCGGGTCGCGGTGCCGGCCTCGGCGATCTATCAGGCCGCCGGGGTGCTGTTCATGCCGTCCGTCGCCACCGCGTCGGCGCTGACCCGGCACGGGTTCGATATGGTCCTGCGCATGAATCCCGACGCCGCTGCCCTGGCGGCCCAGTCCGCGAGCGTCGCCGCGGTGCTCGGCTACCGGCGTATGGCGGTGCTGCACGCCCGCGACGACGACAGTCGGGACTTGGCCTTTCTATTCGAGGACGCGGCCCGCAAGGAGGGGATCGACATCGTGTTCCGCGGCGCCTTCGTTGCCGATCGCCGCGGCGACCGGAATCTGTTCGGAGAGCTCTCGGGCATCCCTTACGACGCGCTGTATCTGTCCGCCGCGACCGCGGCCGGCGCCCGCGTGCTTGGACAACTGCGCGCGCTCGGCCTGCGTCAGCCGACGATCGGGTCCGACCGGCTGAACGCGGCCGGTTTCGAACGCTTCGCCGCGGAGGCTGGCGAGCGGACCCTGGTGCCGACGGCGTTTGATCCGGACGCTCCCGGCGTCGGCACGCGCCGCTTCGTCGAAGCATTCGTGAGCGCCTACGGTCGGGTACCGGACGCGGCGGCGGCCCAGGGCGGCGACGCGGTCGGCCTGCTGGCGGCCCTGATCGAGCGGACGGCGAGCACCGACCCGCGGCTGCTGAGCGCGGCCGCCCGCTTCGGTCGCCCCTGGGCAGGCCTGACCGGCATCTATGCCTTCGACGCCAGCGGTAACCTGTTCGGCAAGCGTTATCGTTTTCAGGTCCTGCGGTCGGGCCGCTGGTGGCCACTGCCGGGGATCGACGCACCTTACCGGTGGTCGACGCTCGCGGCCTTGCGGGACGAGCGGGCGCTGGACGCCGCCGTCGACGCCGTCGCGGGGAATGCGACCGCGGCCGCCGTGCTTGGGTCGCGGTCCGACCGCGACGAGGCGCCGCGACCCCCGGGACAGCCGCGCCCGGCCGACGCACCCGGCACCGCGGACACCAGGGACGTGCGGAGCGTCCCGCCGCCAACCGGCCTGGACCTCGCGGCCCTATCCGATCCGGATCTGAGCCCCCGTCGGCGCGACCTGATCTGGCTTGCCCAGGCGAAAGAGATCCTCGACTTCAAGCGACTCGGCGTGGTGGCCCCGGACAGCGAGCAGGGCCTCGCGGCGGTCGGTTTGGCTCGCGACCTGGCCGCTCGCCTGGGGTTCGAGGTCGCGACCTGCAACTTGCCACCCGCCCCCGCAAGGCCCACGGCGGCCGCGGCGCAGACCGACAAGGACCGCGCGACAGCGTTGCCGAACGCGCCGGCGCCACCGCCGCCCACCCAACCCGACCCTATCCTTGCCGCGGCCCCCCAGGGTCCGTTGGAGCGCGCGGCGCTCGTCTGCTACGGCCGTCTGGCCATCGAGGTCGATGCCATGCTCACGGTGACGGACGGCAGCCTGGAGCCACGCTGGCTGCGGCAGTTGAATCGAACCTTGCTGACTTACGGGGTGCCGGCCTTCGCGCTGTCGCCGACGCCCGATGCGGACTACGGCCTGACCCTGGCCGCCTCCGGGGCGGACCTTGACGACCCGCGCATCGCGGGCCGTTTCGGCGGACTGCTGCGCGGCGTGCGCGTGGGGGAGCTGAACCGCAAGCTGGCGAACCTGCCGGAGCTGGGCCTGGACTTGGAGGCCCTGGCCGTTCTCGATCGGCGCCCGGACCCGCGGGTGCTGACAGCGGTGTCGCGGGTGCTGGAGCCCGACGAGCCGCAACCAACCTGGCCGCCGCGGCTGCCGACCAAGACGATCGGGAGCGACCGCTGATGCCGCATTCGATGCTCGCGATGGCGCTGACCTGCGCCCTGCTGCTGTGGCTGCCGTCGTGGGGAAGGGCGGCCCAAGAGGCCGCACTGCCGACCCCGGGGGATGGGTTGCGGCTCGATGCGCTGGCGACGCGCATCGAGCGCAACGACGGCGCGCTCGAGCGCCAGGAGGCGCGCATCGAGGCGCTCTCGGCCAAGTTGTTCGAGACCCTGATGCGTGCGCAGGACCTCGAGCAGACCGAGCAGCGGCTGCGCCCCTCCGTCGCCCACGCCCAGGCGGACCGCGGCGAGCCGACGCCGCCGGGGGCAGAGGGCCTGGGCGCGGCGCTGGCCCTGATCTTGGGAATGTTGATGCCGATCGGCGCGCTCCTGCTCGCCCCCGGCTGCGCCCGTGCGCTTGGGGCGCCCGCCGCCGCGGCCGGGCAGGGCGCACCGGCCGGCGACCCGGCCATCCAATACCTGCTGGCCTGGCTCGGCGCCGGACTCGGCTATGCGGTCATCGGCTGCGGTTTGATGTTCGGCGCGCTGCAAGGCGACTGGCTCGGCGCGCCGTCTTCATTGCTCCTGCCGGAGCTGTTGCAGGCGGGGCAGGGGCAGGGTTTGGGCGGGCCGCTGACCCGCCTGGCGCTGGAGCTGCCGCTGGCCGGTGCGCTCGGCGTCATCGTCTGCTCGGCCGTGCCGGGCCGACTGTCCCACCTGAGCCTGCTGCTCGCGGCGATCACGCTCGGCGCGCTGGTCTATCCGCTGTTCGGCCACTGGGCCGGTGCGCACGTCATCGGTGCGGACCATCGGGGATGGCTCTCCGCATTGGGGTTTGCCGACCCCGGCGGCTGCGCCGGTATCGCCGCCCTGGCCGGGGCCACGGCCCTGGCGCTGGCGGCACGACTGGGCACGGGCCTGGCGGCGGACGCTCCGCATCCGGGCGGCGGCGCCGCCGGAGCAAACACCGGAGCAAACACCGGCGCCGCCATTGGCGCCCTGCTCCTGTGGCTCGCCTGGCTCGGCATCGCCCTGACCATGACCGGGGCGCCGGATGCGGCCACCCTGCCGGCGCTGGTCCTGGGCACGACCGCCGGGGCGACCGGCGTGGCGTTGGCGCTCCTGATCCCCGGTACCCTGGCGCACCCGCCGATCGGTTGGGAGCGGCGTCTGCCGACGGGGTTGCTGGTCGGCGCAGTCGTCGGCTCGGCCGGCTACGCCACCGCCAGCGCCTTGGGGTTGCTGCTGCTCGGGCTCGCCACCGGCGCTCTCTACAACGTCGTGCACCAGGCCGTCGAGCGTCGCCTCGGCGCGAGCGCGCAGTTGGCCGCCGGCTTCGCCGTCGCGGGGGTCTGCGGCACCTTGGCGCCCTCCCTCCTGGGGCCTGGCGGCTCACTGACAGTGCAGTTGGTCGGTCTCGCCGCAGCCCTGGCGCTGGGATCAGTCGCCGGCTTGCTGCTGGCGCAGCTCAAGCGTCTGACGATGCCGCCGCGCCCTTGTGAGGATCAGGGCGCGCCTTAAGGCGAAAAATTCGATCCGCACTACCGAGCGGCCGTGCGGCAGGTGCGCGGTCGCCAGCCGCAGGAGAAGAGCCATGCCGACGAGCCAAGCGCCGTCGCCCAAGGCCCCTGGCCCGAGCGCCGCGACCGACGGGCGCATGGACAGCGCCGAGGTCAAGCGCGCCCAGGCCGAGGGGATCGTCAAGAGCCATGTCATCGCCGGCATGGGCATCAGCCTCCTGCCCCTGCCGCTGCTCGATACCGTGGCGCTGACCGATGTCCAACGCCGCCTGATCGGGCGGCTGGCCGACCACTATGGCGTGGTCATCAACGAGCGCGGTCGCAAGCTCGCCATCGCGGCGGTCGCCGGGGCGCTGCCGGTGCTCGCCACCGGGCTTGGACTGAGCTTGCTGAAGGTCGTGCCCGTCTTCGGCTCGCTGGCCGGAGCCGGCACCCTGTCAACCCTCGCCGCGGCCATCACCCATGCTGTCGGCGCCGTCATAATCGACCATTTCGAGTCGGGCGGGACCTTGCAGGACTTAGATCCCGAGCTCCTGCGTCGGCACCTGCGCCGGGAACTGCGCCGCGGCTGGCGCCTGCCCGTGGAACTCGCGACCGGCGTGCCTTTGTGAGGTCCAGCTCCGCGGACCATGCGCGACACCATCCCTGCTGTCAGTGGTGTTCGCGGGGTCTGACAATCATCGTCAGACCCCGGATGCCGGAATCCAGGCCAGGGAGGGCAATCGAGCAGGCGAGCGCTGAGTTTCGACGCTAATCACCTCGGCGATGAGGAAAGCCTCAGTCGCGAGGACGCGCCAGCCACTTTAATAGCGTTGCGAACAGCGTATCCGGGTCAATCCGGCTGCTGCCGTATCCGCCGCGTCGCTTCGAGCCCGTCCATGTTGGGCATTTGCATGTCCATCAGCCGCTGATGGAGACTGCCGCGCCCTGGATGACGGGACCGCCCGCGGAGTCCTCCCGGACATGGACGATGAGGTCGCCCAGGGGGCCGGACTGGACCGTGCTGTCGCAGGTGTCGCCGGCGCCGGGCCCGGATGCCGGGGAGGACAGTCCGGAACCGTTACTCATGTCGGTGCCCCCGGTGGGAGCTCGGCCAGGACGTGATCCAGCCAGGCCAGCGCCAGCTCCTCGAGCCGTTTGGCCTTGGCCTCCGGGTCGGTGAGCCCTGAGTCCCGCAGGGTCCGGCCGATCCAGGGATAGAGCGGGTCGGCGCCGCAGCCGTGGCCGAGGGCGACCATCAGGGTGGCCACCAGGGTGAGTGCCCGCGGTGTGCGAAAGCGCTGATTGCGCGCGCCGTCGTGGGCCTTACGCAGCAGAGTCGCGAGCGCCTCGGTGCCAACATAGTCGGCCTTCTCGGGATAGATGGCGGCGATCTCGCCCAGCAGGGCCGCCCCCAGGTCGCCCGGGGGCAGCGGTGGGAGGCTCGCGGTCCAGGCGCGCAGGGCCTTCAGGGCGCGCCGCTCATAGGCGCCCGCCGGACCGGCTACGGCCTGCCGGTAGGCCTGCGCCTGCTCGTAGAGGTACTCGGCGCGCTGCATCTGCGAGCCCGCCTCGCGGTCGGTCAGCGCGGCCGTGGCCCAGGGGTACTGGGGGTCGGTGTCGAAGCGGCTGCCGAAGAGCAGCATGAGTTCCAGATAGAGCCGCACCGGGCCGCGCTGGTCGAAGCCGTAGGCGACCGCCTGCGTCATCCCCTGTTGGACCGCAGTACGCACCTGGGCCTCCCCGACCGCCTGGAACAGCAGCGGCGAGAAGTCCGCGAGGTGCGTGACCATAGCGTCCTCGAAGGCGCGGCGGACCGCCGCGCGGAAGACATCCATCTGTTCCCGGCGGATTACCAGCATGTCCACCCCCGTCGGTCGACGGCGGGCGGCGGGCTCACGGGATCTGTTCCTGTGACTGTCCCGGAACGATGACGGAGATGACCCCGCCCCAGTTGCACATGAGCTTGGAGACATCGTCCAGGGCGGTCATGTTGGCGATCATGACTGTGGCGGCCGCGGGTGTCCAGGGGGGCGGCGGCCGTCATCGGTACGCAGGGTATAGGGGTAAGGACGCCCATAGCCGCGGAGGTTGCTGAGGCCGCCGTCGGGTTGGCGAGGCTGGTGCACATCCCAAACGGCATGATGTTAATTCTACTTTGTCACCTTAATCAACACTCTGATTATATTGAGATTATCGAGAGTGAAAAATATCCCCTATTCAAAATAGAATCTAGCGTTCGACTCGTCGTATTAATTGCAACTATATATCATGCTTTATGCTGGCTTGACCGAAATATCCGTATCCTTGCGCTCAGCGCTACCGAATTAAGGTGACAAAGTCAGCAATTCCCGGCGAAGGGTTCCCAACCAATTGATTTAAAAAGATTCTGAATTTTTTCGCAACAAAATTAGCAAGAAAGACACCTTACTTTTCAGTAAGTTGGCGTTCACCGGGAACTGCTGTGACAAAGTAGAATTAACCATCGGTACATTATTCAATGTTCAAGCTATGGTCAAGTCTGGTGTATGAGCCCGAGCCCTGTGCGCCGTCAGGCGGCCTCCGTGATGGCCGATAACGCAATTTATGTGAAGTGGGGGCCAATGGGGAAGGGAGCGGCAGGCGCTCGTGACCACGGTGGTTTAACATAACTGTGTGTTCACCCGCCCATCGGAAATGACGGCGACCCTCGTCCCTGGCTGGCGCGTGTCCCAATATCCTGCTTGTTTCCGATCGCTCGGCACCCGCAATGACTCGTACCGTGGATGCCGAAGAGCAAGGAGCCATTACTCCTATCGGCCGAAGCCTGCCAGTACGCATTCACTTCCGAAAACGGTTCGGTAACACCGACGGTTTCAGTCATCATCAAATACGGTGAGATCAGTATTTCTATACGTCCTTAACGAGCCCAGTAAACTCCCTACCATCGTGAAATAGATATACATTTCCGTCGGAAGAAAGGACGACGCAAAGACAATGTTCCTCGGCAGTAAGACTGAGGCCCCACAGTGAATGGGTCTTCGTTCCCGAATGATGAAGAAATGATAACGCATTGATGTATTGGCTTTTCTTAGAATCCTCCACCTCAAACTCGCCATTGATTGCCGCAAATAATACCCTAAGGTCTTTAACTTCTTGATAAGCATCCATTGGCAACGCATTCTCATCGAGACTCTCGTCTTTCCCGCGACCTCGGTTCATTTGTAAATCGAGAGGCTGCACGTCCTCTTCCATCCTTACCAAAGGAATAAATTGTTGCGCGGCACGTACCATCAACCCACCACGATTATCTCCACTGCTAGGTACTAGACTCAGCCATAGACCCCCGTCGAGATTCGCTAACTCCGCTAACGAATCGAAGAGATGGGACGGTCTTTTGTAATTTGACCTTGCGTCGCCTCCGATCTTGACTAATTGATTCCAAGCTCGCGCATATTCCGTCAACTGCGCAAGATCGGCCTTCGGCGCATCCAGTTGGCTAAAATGTTTCACAAGCGTTTTCACTTGTTTTGTAATTTTTGTTCGCCAACTGGAATCCCAGGGCGCCCCAATGCCATCAAAGGAAATAACAAAACACGTTCCGTGAGTTGCCGCTTGGAGCACTTCCACCAGTTCGTTAACCAACCACTTGGTGATTTCTCCGAATTCTTCAGGAATCTTTCTTGTTCTTAACAGATCCTCTATCGCTTTAGACCGCTTTATGTCGCCCCGAGCCATATCAATTAATTCGCCATTCCTAATCCGCGCGATTTGGTTATTGTCTCTATGAAGAACGTCGAAGCACCCACCGCCATCTATTTTTGCATAAAGGATTGTATCTTGGTGCTGCGAACGACCAACACGACCAGAAGAAACTTTCTCAAACTCGCCATCCTTGATTTCAAATACGCCACGATATTGGCCAAGCTCGTCAAACCATAGCCCGCGATCCTTATGGTTTCCGAAAATACTATAAAAACCCTTGATATAGCTTGAGATTTTTTCTATCGGAATGTCATGCTTGCTTAGATCATCAGGAACGGCCTCAAATCGATGAAGATGGGCCTGGGCATATGCCAATGATCCATAACCAACATTATAATAAATTGAATACCCTTCATGCCTCGCTTCCTTGGCGAGCTTATCTATCGCGAACAGCCATTTCTTAACACCTTCACGGTAATATGATGCAGAAGGGTCATTGTCCCATATTCGATTGCATAGAGAGTCACCCAAATTGAATAGCTCAGCCGAGCGTGTTTTGGGCACCCTAACCTTTACGATATCGCCAATTGCCTTTCCGAGATTATTGAGGCAATTTTTTATAAGTTCCTTAGTTTCTTCACACAATATCGACCCTCTACTCAGCCCAAAAATTATGTATATGCTAGTAGCGTTTCGTAGGGGAGGGTTCGCAAAGTCGATCCGATGAAACCACAAACCACTCGCGTCGCAAAACTCGGGCTGGCTTAGAACGCTGCTTTGAATCGCTTCGATAGCATCTAATAACTCCGGCCATTGTTCTGTGTTAGACGGGGAAGCAGATTCAATCCAAGCAAGCGGGTCTGTATGCCCACTACATAACTTAAGATACTCGGAGAGTATTTTCTTGCTATTTTTTTGAGGATCTTCACCGTCACTATCGATAATTGAATCGCGAAAACGTCCAGCGACTCGGGTTAGCTGCGGAATAAATTCGATTTCTTCAAGACCGTTCCACGTTTTCTGAAAGACTTCTTCAATGTCGCTTAATTCTTCTGCATTGGGGTTGCTTGGCAAGAAGCTATTTATACGCTTAGAAAGAGTTTCCGCAAGAGAAGCTGAGTCCCTAAAGAATTTTTCCATATATTCAAAGGCCGGTTCAGCAAATAGCTTTTCCATCTCCGCATTCCCTGCGGCAGTGTCCCGACCTGTCGGCAATTGAACTGTCGCCCACTGCCATGGCAATACGCCGCTTTCGACGGCATTTATTAAAGTAGCGCTAGGACGAAACAAGCGACGATAAATGCGATTCCAAGCGTTAGCATAAAGCTCAAATCGCGACAAGATGCTTTCGTCTATTCGAGATTCATCAATATTTGGCTTAGCCCAGATAGTGGAGTGGCGCCCCTCAATAGGGTCGACAATATGGACGCCGATAGATCTCAAATTCGCGGAGCGCATAATACGCAGGAACTTTTCTATTTTATCCGACACAGGTACGCTTCTTATTTTTTTTATCGTTTTTTGGTGTAACTTTCCTATGGGGTAACTTTCGTCAAAAATGCCGCCTCGCAAAAGAGCCTGGATCGCGATAAACGCTCTCAGTCGATCAATCCCCGCTTGCGGTGGTGCGGCCGTGTTAAGGCCATCCGCATCGCTATTCTTATTCGCAATTTCACTAATAAAACGTCGCCATTGATGAACAGTAACCGGCACGGCTGCTTTACTCCTGTCTCAGTAGGTGTGTCGTGAATAATAACATTTACAGTACGACTAAGATTGTATATGGCTGGCTGCTTTCTCCCGATTTTTTGGGCCTTAATCATCTTTCCGGCCGCCCGGTGCTGCGGGGAGCCCGGTCAGCCTGAAAACCGACCGACAGCGGACGGGCGTCCTGGGCTTGATCATCGTTCCGGCCGTAGGGTGGACAAGCGCAGCGCAGTCCACCGAATCCCACGCCGTCGCTGGTGGACTGCGCTGCGCTTGTCTACCCTACGAGGCCGCGTGGCCGGAACCGTGATCAAGGCCGGCGCCCGTGACCGGATGACCATGACCGGAAGTATGATCGACGCTATTTGTGCCTCCATCTACAACATTTTTAATTAGAGATTCAATGTCATTCACAAATAATTTTTCGTCTATTTTCAATAAGCCCTTCTTCGACACTACCGAAAAGGCGCGAGCAAGAATACCACTGCCAGGGTCATAGGAACCGATGATGGGACGCGCACGATGGCTCTTAAGATAAGTTTTCATGCGCGTCGTCAGAAGTTCCGCATAAGAATCTCTAGTCCCTTCCCAAACGACATTCGCTGTTCCAAGCAACGTTTTACCCGCATAGGCATGTGTACTATGACACCATTGCCTCGGATTGCATTCCGCGGAGTTTCCGCGATGCACCAGATAGCGCGTAATGCTCACATCGTGACCCGTTATGGACTCTACGACATCGCCAAGGAGTGCGCCATCAAATAGGTCTTGAATTTCTTTTGTCACACTGCTAGAACCTGTACTGAAGAATACCATTCCATGCCAATGCTTTTCGCAAATTGCCTTTGACCGGGATGGGCGAGCGATGATATTACTTCTACTCGAGTTACGCCTCTATTGCGCAAATTTTTCGCCGCCTCGATCCATAGCGCGGTTCCTATCCCACGTTTCCTGTATTCTGGATAGACGAATATTTCTTCTATTGAACCTAATGGGGAGGGAACGCGTAGCACAGTACGGACCGTCAAGCTTATGAAGCCGACTATTTCGGCATCTGTAGCGGATGCAACAATAAGTACATTCTGCTGTAGGTCAAGAGCTTGCTCCACTAACGGAAGATGAAGCGGCAGGAACTCTTGAAGAGTATTGGCCGGAGTGCTGGCATATAGCGTCTTCAGCATGAATAACATTTCACAAATACGCGGAGCATCAGCAGAAACTGCTCTGCGAACTTGCCATTGCTCTGGAAAAATTTTATTCATAGCTTCAGATTTGGTGCCAGTTGACAGAAGATTTCCAATATATTATGCGGGACATGACCAAACGAAAAGCAATAGCTAATACGCTGCCAAGAACTCCGAGTGCCAAAACGAGCGCATAGAGTTCTAGGTTGTTAAAGGTACGCTCGGCGTCCACAATTTGGCTTCCAAGGCCGTCGCTGCCAATAAGCATTTCGCCCATAATTGCTAATATGAGAGATATTGCTAATGCAGTCTGACTGGCAGCGGCGATTTCGGGTAGTGCAGCGGGCAAAAGAACCAGAATAATAAGTCGCCATCCCCGCCAGTCATAAAAGCGAGCGGCAATGTGAATTTCTTCTGCAATATTCATTATTCCTTGTCGAGCAGCAATGAATATTGGAAAAACGGCGCCAAAGACGCAGAGGGCAATCTTCATTGCTGTCCCAATGCCGAGAAAGAGCATTAGAATCGGCATTATTGCCACTGCCGGAAGGTTCCTGAAAAACTCTACAGGAATGCTCACAATAGCATCTATGAAACGGGAGCGCCCTGCAATCAGCCCCAATAAAGTGCCGATAAAAGCAGCGATTCCGAATGCTGATATGGTTCGAATAGTCGTTGTACCGAGCGCCTGCCAAAAGCTCTCGGAAAGTACCAGCACACTAAGCTGACTGACAATCTTGAAAAAAGATGGAAAGGCGGATGGTAGCAAGCTCGGCGCAATGAGATTATAGAGCCGGAAATGTGAGTTAGCCTCCCAAATGCCAATAAATAAAAGAACGCCGACCCAAGGGAGAACGAGTCGACGAGCATTAGTGAGCTTGGATGTCTCAATCATGTTGTGAATGCCGGGGCATCAGCTAATTCTTGTATTTTCACAGGACGCAGCGTCCTATTTTCTAGGTGAACGACTCTATGAGCAAGAAAGCGTGCTTCAAAATGACGATGTGTAATCCAGAACACGCTTATGTGACATTCATCCAGGTAGTGCTGAAGACGCAACAAAATTCGGCTGGTCAGTGGCAAATCAAGATTAGATAACGGCTCGTCTAAAAGGAGTAAATCTGGCTGTTGGTAGAGAGCGCGAGCGAATAATACTCTTTGTGCCTGACCGCCAGAAAGCTCCGATGATGCTGATTCCAGTAGATCTTCTATCTCGAAAATCATAGCTACTCTTTGGAGCAGCGCGTCATCTACCTTTCGTTGACCAAAAGTCATGTTGGATTTAACGCTAAACCATGGCAACAACGATGCGGCGAAATTCTGCATGACGGGGATTGGTCTAGCAGACCGATTCTTAACGATCCCTGCCGTCGGCTCAAGCAGTCCGAGGGCGAGGCTCATCAGTGTCGACTTTCCAGTTCCCGATGGCCCAACAAGAAAGAGTCTTTCTCCATTAGAGGCAATGGAAAAACTACCGTCCATTATGATGGCCCCAGAATTAGCATATCCAAAGGAGACGCCTTCAAATGCCAGGATCACAGCAGAACACCCATTTCTTTTCGTAATTAGGGCGATGAGCCCGTGGCGGGGTTAAGATTTGTGACCGCAAGAACATCACTGTTGAATACGAAAGAGCTAACAATGCAATTATTCCCAGGTGGTGCGCGAAAGTACGTCTGAGACCTGAAATTTCATGACGAGGAGACGCCCATGACTGCGACAGAATGTTGACACTAGTCAGATTTCTTTTTTAATAGCGACTCGTCCTCAAGCCAAGATTGCATTTTAATGAAAGCAGACTCGGGAATCTCGCTCACGAAGTCCGGTCTGCCAGCCAACATCAAAACGTCCTTAGGAATCTTTGTGACCGCGGAAATAGCTCCAAAGGTATTGTCATCAGGGCTCTTCAAGTCTCTCGTTGCATTAGATATCGCGGCGTTAAATTTCCGAATGACATCTGGCGTCACCGTTGCGGAATTCGCCATGGAAAAATAGCCGGTCGAAAATAACTCTCCGAAAGCGAGAGCAAAATGGTCACCGAGATTGCGAAGACCGCCATTCCTAAGCGCAACCGAGAGGAAGGGTTCTGGTAGAGGTGTAACATCAACCCTCTTGGAGCGGAGAGCTGTCTCCATGTCCTTAAACGGCAGCTCAACAAAGGTAATGTCTTTCGCGGTTAGGCCGGAAAGCCTAATCGCTCGCAATATTGCGAGGTCAACGATGTTGCGTCGACTATTAACTGCAACGATCTTTCCTTTTATATCGCTAATCTGCTCAATACCTGAGTCAGCGAGGACCACTAATCCTGCTTCTGAGTGATCTTTATCCATGCGTGTTCCGCCGGAAAGACGGATCAAGCGTGGCGCTGTTTGTTCATAAAACACAATCGTTGCTAAATTCGCAAACCCAATATCTATGGCTCCCGTAGATAGGGCCTGAATGATCGGCGGCCCCCCAGCAAGCGCCACGAGTTCGACATCAAGACCCGCCGCTGTAAAATACCCGCGTTGCGACGCAACATACAACTGGGAACAGTCCACTATCGGTATGTAGCCGACCTTTAATCTGACCATTGCACTCTTGGTCTGGTTCTCCGTTGTCTCGTTTCCGGTAACCCAGAATAAGACAGCAATCGTCATAATTGAGACAATCACTAACAGTAGAATTATGGGTGTACGTTTCATATTCTATTCGGAGACAGCTAAGTGACGGTTCAAGAACAGGCTATACGCATCAATTAACGACATGCCATATAAAACAGCCGCTTGCGAAAAAATGCCTGTTCACCTTGTTATTGAACCGTTACTAAGGGAAAAAATGAACCGCCGCGAGCACGTTGGCCGCATGATGTTAGCCCGCGGGAGCACGCTCCGCAAGGTAACGACGCGGCTGGTCTTAGCGAGGGCGAAGCTGCCCTGCTCTCGGGGATTTCTGTAGGGGGAAAAAATCCATAAAAACAGAGAGAGAGCGGGCGCGCAGGAAGAAAGTGGCCCTATGATCGCGCCCGAAAGCAGCGTAAGTTGCGGATGTCCCAGATTTCCGGAGGCTTCCGGGCTGTCGTCTCGCTGGGGTATACCCTAGCTTAACGTACGACATGCCCGCAAAAGGTGTCAGTTTAGGGTCACTATTGAGCGTTTCATGACACCTGCCCCGTACGGTCTAAGATCCTATCCTGACAGCGATAGATGAACAAAGACTCCACCGCGCCCTTGCCCACCTCTACGGCCAACGCCTTGTGCGCGCAGCCGACCGGGCTGACTTCGCTCCGGCCCGCAGGCGCACGATTCCCGCCGCCGCCCGCCGCGACGATGTCCTTGTTGCAGAGATCGAGGCATCCCCGGAACAAACGGACTTCCACGCCCGCGCTGTTGCGTCCATAATCGCAGCCTATCCATGCAACATGGACAACATAGAATATTGTACATGGTCCAGACACCCGACTACGCGTTGCTCGCCGCCGCCGCCCAGCAACTCGCGCGGCTCGGCCTCGCCGTGGCGGTGGACGACGCGGCCACCCCCATCGACAGCGACCAGGACGCACGACTGCACTTGCGCTGGCACGGCGGTGAGGCGTACTACCAGGTGGAGACCAAACGCGGACTGCGGCCGGCGCTGCTCGGGGCGGTCGCGCACCAGCTTCGACGCCGTGGCCCCGATGCCTTGCTGGTCGCGGATCATGTCTCCCCTCCCCTGGCCGAACGGCTCCGCGAACTGGGGCTCCAGTTCATCGATACCGCCGGCAATGCGTTTCTAAGCCATCCGCCGCTCCTGGTCTGGGTCAAGGGCGAACGGCCCACCCAGGCGTTGGCGGCCCCGGCGGTGGGTCGGGCCTTTCAGGCCAGCGGACTGCGTGTGCTATTCACGCTGCTCGCGGTACCCGGACTGGTCCATGCACCGTATCGGGTCATCGCCGAACAGGCCGGGGTGGCTCATGGCACCGTGGGTTGGGTCATGGCGGAGCTCCCCCAACTCGGGTTCCTCGGCGCGATTGGCGGTCGGCGGCGCGTGCTCCAGCCCGAACGGCTGCTGCGACAGTGGGTGGAGGCCTACGCACGGACCTTGCGGCCCAAACGACTGCTGAAGACCTTGCGCGCCCCGACGATCGCGTGGTGGCGCGCGCTGGACCTGCGCGACTGCGCACTCGTGCTCGGCGGGGAGGCCGCCGCCGCACGGCTGCACCGGACGATCGAACCCGAGGTACTCACCCTCTACGGCGCCAAAGCGGACCTGCGGCGCTTCATGGTCCAGCGCCCGTTGCCGGAGGACCCGCGCGGCAACGTGGAGATCCTTGAGCAGTTTTGGCACTTCGCGCCGGATCCGCCGGAGTTGGCGCCGCGCCTGCTGATCTATGCCGATCTGCTGGCAACCGGGGATGCCCGCTGTCTGGAAGCGGCGCAGGCACTGGAGGGCGGGATCCTTGATCGATTTGCGGGATAGCGACGCACTACGCCACCTGGCGGCCATCGTCGCCGATATTCGCGCCGCTGCGGTCGCAGACTTTCTGCTGGTCGGCGCCGCGGCGCGGGATCTCCTGCTGCTGTATCGGCATGGCATTACACCGCCGCGCCGCACGACCGACGTGGATTTCGCTTTCTGCGTGCCGGACTGGTCGCGGTTCGAGCAGCTGAAGGCGGCACTGGTTGGGTCGGGGCGCTTCACCTCGGGGCGCATCACGCATCGCCTGCACCATCGGATCGGCACGCCGCTTGACCTGATTCCATTCTTCGATGTGGACTTGGCTGGTGCCTGGCTACTCGGCTCACACGCCCGTGAGGCGATTGACCGTTATGGCGAGCATCGCCACGCGATGATCGCCCGCGCCACGACCATTCTCGAGCGCCAGACCGACCCCGATGGGCCGTTGCGCCTCATCGGCGAGATTCAGGCGGCGAACCCCGAGCGGGCGCGGCGCACGCTGGTCGCCTTTCTCAATGGCCTGCGACGCCATGTGTCGCTCGCTGACCCACGACGGTAACCACTGCTTGCGAAGGCACAGATGGTCATCCGTGCTGAGCGGCCCGCGGACGGTGGGCCGATTGCGGCCGTGATGTTTCTTGACACCTGCATTGAAAGATCATAGATCTTTTCCTGACACTTTTGGCAGCGGAGGCATCATGCAGGGTCAGCGTATCGGCTATGTTCGGGTCAGCAGCTTCGATCAGAATCCGGATCGGCAGCTTGAGGACGTGCCGGTGGACAAGACGTTCACCGACAAGGCGTCCGGCAAGGACACCCAGCGACCACAACTCGATGCCTTGCTGGGCTTCGTGCGCGAAGGTGACACGGTGCTGGTGCACAGCATGGATCGGCTGGCACGCAACCTCGACGATTTGCGCCGCCTGGTGCAGACGTTGACCAAACGGGGCGTGCGGGTCGAGTTCGTCAAAGAGCAGCTGACCTTCACCGGCGAGGATTCGCCGCTGGCGAATCTGATGCTGTCGGTGATGGGCGCGTTCGCCGAGTTCGAAAGGGCACTGCTGCGCGAGCGGCAACGCGAGGGGATCGCATTGGCCAAACAGCGCGGCGTCTACCGGGGCCGCAAGAAATCGCTCGGCCCCGCGCAGGTGGCCGAACTGCGGCAGCGGGCCGCGGCCGGGGAGCCGAAGGCGACGTTGGCCCGCGCACTCGGGATCAGTCGCGAAACCGTTTACCAATACCTAAAGGTTTGACGGCAAACCAAGCCGCAGCGCCGGCGGCTGACGCCTGCCGCGCGTCCGACCACTCCGGGAGATCGCCAATCGTGCCAAAGCAAACCGCCATCGATCCGGTGACCCGATCCGCCCTCACGTCGTTCAAGGCGATTCTGAGCGCGCGTTACGGGGCGCACTTGAAAACGCTCTATCTCTTCGGTTCGCGGGCGCGCGGCGACCATCGTCCGGACAGCGATGCGGATGTAGCGGTCTTTCTCGATCAGGTGACCGACCCGCTGGCGGAACAACTCGACCTGATCGATCAGGGCTACCCGATCCTGCTGGAGACCGGCGTGAACATTCAGCCCTGGGTCTTCGAGCAGGCCAGTCTGACGAATGCGGCGCCGCAGCGCGCCGCTCATCTCGTCGCGGCCATCCGGCGTGAAGGCCTGGTGTTGTGATCGCGCGGCTGCTGGCCAAGGCGCGGCAGGCGCTGACGACGGCTTTGGTCATCGTTCCGGCCATTGGAGGTCGAGGCTTTAGCCGGTTCGGCGCGCAGACAACACTGATTTTACTTGAGATCTCGGGAATCGCCACCGGCTAAAGCCTCGGCCTCCAGTTGCGGACAGGCCGTCGCTGGCCGAAACGATGATTAAGGCCCAGAACTGCACGGTCTCATCGTGCCGGACGACCAGCTCGGCCATACGCGCGGGTGGACTCGCGGTCTCGAAGACGATGCCGGCCCCTGCGACAGCGCGGCCCGAAAGGCCTGCCGAGGTACGGACGCAGGACGCGGCACCGCACCGAGGAGCGTACTGGTATCAAACACGAAGCGCTTAGCGAAGATCATGCACCAGCCGCTCGATGTCGGCATCGGTGAGGGCCTTGGCGGCATCGGTCAAGGTGGCATCGGCTTTTTGGAAGTAGGCATCGAAGGTTGCCAATGCCGCTGTCTGCCGTTGGCGGATGTCGGTCAGCTCACTCAAGTCCCGAGGCGACAGGAGCACGGCCACCGGGCGCCCCCGTCGGGTGATCGTGATGGGTTCGCGCTGGGCGTTATCCAGGAGTTCCCCAAACCGATTCTGGGCTTCGGCTGATGTGATGGTCTTCACGGTCGACTCTCCCACTTAGCTAATTTGGCTAGTATAGCTAAGACCGCGGCCAAAGACCTGCGCCGGCTTGCGTTTGGGTGCGATCCAAACTGATGTGGTTGCCGGAACTGTCACGCGGCTTGCTTAACG
>JACDZJ010000004.1_pt1 | contig 157424 bp, 156 predicted proteins | sample 7365721 | NCBI WGS metagenome assembly JACDZJ01 (sample SAMN15143480, study PRJNA637477) | pond metagenome | biome: freshwater wetland ecosystem [ENVO:00000243]; feature: pond [ENVO:00000033]; material: pond water [ENVO:00002228]; isolation source: pond water containing pink berries ... | reverse complement strand
ACCGGCATCCTCAGTTAGGACGCCCGGCCCGCGAGGGCCGGGCGAGGATTGAAACGTCTTGTCGGTATGGCAACCGGCATCCTCAGTTAGGACGCCCGGCCCGCGAGGGCCGGGCGAGGATTGAAACAGCCAGAAGTGCAAACGATTGAAATCGGGAAGTGAGACGCCCGGCCCGCGAGGGCCGGGCGAGGATTGAAACATCGGGACGGAACCAATCTTCGGAAGGATTGCAACATGACGCCCGGCCCGCGAGGGCCGGGCGAGGATTGAAACACCTGCATCGCCTCGTCATCGCAGATCGTCACGGGACGCCCGGCCCGCGAGGGCCGGGCGAGGATTGAAACTGCTCCAGGCGCCAGCACAGCCACTGCGGACGGTCGACGCCCGGCCCGCGAGGGCCGGGCGAGGATTGAAACCCGCTCGACCTTGGTCATATCCCGCCAGTCGGCGACGCCCGGCCCGCGAGGGCCGGGCGAGGATTGAAACTCGCTATCGTCGCACTCGTCGATGGGCGCGCCTTGACGCCCGGCCCGCGAGGGCCGGGCGAGGATTGAAACCGGTTACAAGTCGGGCGGAGCTTGGAGCGGCCCGGACGCCCGGCCCGCGAGGGCCGGGCGAGGATTGAAACCGCACGTAGCCCCTGGACAAGTCGCCAGAACTCCGACGCCCGGCCCGCGAGGGCCGGGCGAGGATTGAAACCGCCGATGCTGGCGTGGCGTACAACGCTGCAGCCGGACGCCCGGCCCGCGAGGGCCGGGCGAGGATTGAAACGGTCAATGCGCTCGATGTGGTCGTATCTGCGGTGGGGACGCCCGGCCCGCGAGGGCCGGGCGAGGATTGAAACCAGCGCAACACCGGGGCATCGACCACCATGCGCGGACGCCCGGCCCGCGAGGGCCGGGCGAGGATTGAAACCGCCGATGCTGGCGTGGCGTACAACGCTGCAGCCGGACGCCCGGCCCGCGAGGGCCGGGCGAGGATTGAAACACGCGATGACAAGGGCAAAGACCCGGACGCGAGGGCCGGGCGTCCCTTTTCTATCTGGGCGAGTCAATACCTAGGCTTAGCGATGTGTGCCGAGCGCGGCAGCCAGTGCCTCGGCCTGCTGACGCACACGTCCCGCCAGCTCGGTGCAACCGTCGAACGCGCCCGCCTGTGCAGCCTGTTCGAGTTGCCGGGCGACGGCCTCGCCCTGGGGCGCGACAAAGGTCGCGAACAGGCTCTTGAGCGTATGGGCGGCGCGCCCGAGGCGCGCACCATCGGCGGCGGCCAGCGCTGTATCGATCTCGCGCAGGTAGCCCGGCGCATCGGCGATGAACATTCCGGCCAGTTCGACGAAGAGGGCTTCGTCGCCCATCATGTCGATGGCCTGGACACGGTCGAACGGCATTGCGTCGGCGGGGACGGTCGGCATGGCTGAGGGAGGATTGGCCACTGGAGCAGCCTGACCACTGATCCGGCGGATTTCGTCCTGCAAGGTATTCAGACTGATCGGCTTGGAAATGTAGCCATCCATGCCGGCCGCAAAGCAGCGCTCGCGATCTTCCTGCAGGGCGTTGGCCGTCATTGCGATAATCGGCAGATGGGTCTTGCCTTCTGCCGTTTCTCGGGCACGATAATGCTGGGTGGCGGTAATACCATCCATTTCAGGCATCTCCATGTCCATCAGCACCAGCGAAAAGTCGGCGCTGGCGAGACGGCTCAGGGCCTGGGCGCCATTGTCGGCGAGGTCATAGGCCAGCCCCAGTCGATCGAGCATGGTCCCCGCCAACTGCTGATTGACTCGATTGTCGTCCACCAGCAGGACGCGGCCTGACACCAGGTTGCGCACCTCAAGCGGCGGGGACGGCGCCAGCGGTGGTTTCTCTCCACTGGCGGCAGCAGCACGCAGTGGCAACCAGAACCAGAATACCGAGCCAACCCCCGGTGCGCTCTCCACCTCGATGCTGCCCCCCATCGCCTCGATCAGTTCCTTCGAGATCAGCAGACCGAGGCCGGTCCCGCCATACTGGCGCGTCACTGAATCGTCGGCTTGGCTGAAGGGCTTGAACAGACGCGCCAGCGCAGCCTCGTCCATGCCGATACCGGTATCGCGCACGCTGAAGACGATGCGATCTTCGTAGGCGGCGATGCGTAATTCCACCGAACCCCGTCGGGTAAATTTAATGGCATTCACCAACAGGTTGATGAGTACCTGGCGCAACCGGGTCGGGTCGCCGACGACATGGCTGGGTAGTTTGACGTCGATACTGGCGATGAATTCCAGACCCTTGGCGGTGGCCCGCTCGCTGACGATCGACTGCACTGCGGCGATGGTGGCCGGGAAGTCGAAGGGGATTTTTTCCAGGGTCAGGCCACCCGCCTCGATCTTGGCATGATCGAGTACCGCATTGATCAACTCCATCAGGTGCTTGCCCGATCCGTTGATCAGATTGACGTAGTTCTTGTGCGAGGGCGAGAGCGGCTCGGCTTCGAGCAGCTCGGCAAAGCCGATGATGGCATTCAGTGGTGTGCGCAACTCGTGGCTCATGCGCGATACGAATTCCGACTTGGCCCGGCTGGCGCGCTCGGCCACCTCCTTGGCGGTGCGCATCTCGTCCAGTGTCGCTTCGAGTTGCCGGTTGGCGTGATTTAGGCGGCGCAGGAAAAGTACCCCGGCCAGACCAGCGAGGACCATTACCAGCGAGATCAGGCCCATCTCGCTCTTCTTGAGCCGTTCGCGCTGAATCAGTAGTTGTGCTTCGAGTTCGCGCAGCCGTTCGCTGCTGTCGAAAAACAGCCGGTTGGCATTCTCGTCCAATCGTTCGAAGTAAGGCGGAATCTGCTTGAGAAAGATGGCGATCTGGGGCAGCACCCGGATCAGGCAGTTACGGTCTTCCCGGTTGAGGCAGTCCTGGCGCTGCTCCAGCAAGTCCTGCAGGATGTGCGGCTTGGTCTGCACCTGTTCGAGCAGCGGAGCAATCTCGATCAGCTCCATGATATAGCGTTGGCTGCTCGTATCCGGACGATAGCTCACCTCCAGTTGCATCTCGTCGCGGCCTTCGAGATTCAGCAGCGCCTTGCGCTGTACCGAGCCGCCGGTTTCGAGTACCTTGAGATCGTGCTGCAGTTTGTCGAACTGCTCGTCGATGCTGCGATGCACGCGGGTCAAGCCGGTCGGACTGGTGGTCGCCACCATGCGGTAGATATCCTTCTCGATACCGTGGATGCCGCGCACGATCTCCTCGCCGACGAACAGGCGGGCCCGCTCGTTGGCGCTTTTATCGCGCAACTCTTCTTGCAGGTTGTCGAAGAACAGCTTGAGGCCCAGCACCACCAGCAGGCAAGCCAGCGCTATCCCCATCAACCAGTTGATCGGGGGGGTGTTGAGCGCACCCGACTGGCGCCTGGTGGGATTCATGGCAGGCTATTTGTTGATTATTGTCTGGTTGTCGAGGAAACCATGCTTGCGGTAGATCGCTTGCCCCTCGGCACCGGCAACGAAACTCATGAAACGTTTCGCCAGGTCGGTATTTTTCGTGCTCCTGAGCTGGATGAGCAGCAGGGCCTGGGGTTTGGCCAGTCGGGGATCGAGGTCGATGACGTCCAGCCGGGCGGCATTGTCGGGAAAAAATCCAACGGCACGCCAGTTCATGGTGATGTCCGCCTCACCTTTTTTCATGGCATTCGCCAGGCTGCGCGAGTCGGGCGCGAGGAAGGCCGACTGCCTGACCACCAAGGGGTAAATTCCCAGGCTGTCGAGGATGCTCTTCGATTCTTGGCCGACGCTGCCGGATTCGGCGTTGCCGATGATGGCGATCAGGTCCTTGCGCAGCATTTCCCGGGGGTCGGACTGGATGCCCTTGGGATTGCCCTTTTGCACCATCAGCGCCATCTGGTTGTACCCGACGGTCACGTAATCGCCGAACAGCCCTTCCAGCTTGTGACGGTCGTAATAGCTGGGTTCGCCTGGCAGGTACCAGTCGCCGACACTGCTTTTTTTCGCCGACTGGTACAAATCCTCGGAGCCACCCTGGGCCAGCGTAATCTTGACGTTCTCGCGCTTTTCGAAGGCTTGGGCGATCTCGGTCATTGGCCGCACCATGGTGATGCCGCAATACAGCAATAGTTCGGTCTTGCCGGACTGGGCAATAACCGGGGATGCGACGAGCAACGCAACAGCGAGCAGGAACGCACGACACAGGTGAAGAAAGCCAGTCATGAAACACCTCGGCAGGGACGATCGACAGGCCGGCGATTCTACTCTCTGTTACCCTAGCACCCTTGCCGCACGGCCTTCTTCCCACCTGCTGACGCCATGGATTATCTGGAACGCATCCTCAACGCCCGCGTCTATGACGTCGCGATTGAAACTCCGCTCGAACTGGCTCCCAACCTGAGTACGCGCTGCGGCAATCGCCTCCTTCTGAAGCGCGAGGATATGCAGTCGGTGTTCAGTTTCAAGCTGCGCGGCGCCTACAACAAGATCGCCCACCTGACACCGTCACAGCGCAAGCGCGGCGTCATCTGCGCCTCGGCCGGCAACCACGCCCAGGGCGTCGCGCTGGCCGCGCAAAAGCTCGGCATCCGTGCCGTGATCGTCATGCCGACCAGCACGCCGCAAATCAAGATCGACGCCGTGGCCAAGCGCGGCGTCGAGGTCGTTTTGGCCGGCGATGCCTACGATGCCGCCTACACGCATGCGCTGGCGCTGGAAAAGAAGGAAAAACTTGCCTTCGTGCATCCCTTCGACGACCCGGACGTGATCGCCGGCCAGGGCACCATTGGCATGGAAATCCTGCGCCAGCATTCGGACCCGATCGACGCGGTGTTCTGCTGCGTCGGCGGTGGCGGCCTGATTTCCGGGGTCGCGGCTTACATCAAGCGCCTGCGGCCGCAGACGAAAATCATCGGCGTCGAAGCCGCCGATGCGGCGGCCATGACCCGCTCGCTGGCCGCCGGGAAGCGTGTCAGGCTCGAGCATGTCGGCCTGTTCGCCGACGGAGCCGCCGTCCGGCTGGTCGGTGAGGAAACCTTCCGCCTCTGCCAGCAGTACGTGGATGAAATGGTGCGGGTCGATACCGATGCGATCTGCGCGGCGATCAAGGATGTGTTCGAGGATACCCGCTCGATCCTCGAACCGGCCGGTGCCCTGGCCGTCGCCGGCGCTAAGGCCTGGGCGGCAAAACACAAGGTGCATGGCAGGACGCTGGTCGCCGTCGCTTCGGGCGCCAACATGAATTTCGACCGGCTGCGCTTCGTCGCCGAGCGCGCCGAGGTCGGCGAACAGCGTGAAGCCGTGCTGGCCGTCACCCTGCCGGAGAAGCCCGGCAGTTACAAGCAGTTCGTCAGCCTGATCGGCAGCCGCAACATCACCGAGTTCAACTACCGCTTCCACGATGCCAGGGAGGCGCATGTGTTCGTCGGCATCCAGGTACAGGACCGCGGCGAGTCGACCCGGCTGGTCAACCAATTGCAGAAGCACGGCTATGCCACGGTCGACCTGACCGACGACGAAATGGCGAAGGTGCACATCCGCCATCTGGTCGGTGGCCATGCGGCAGGCGTGAAGAACGAATTGCTCTACCGTTTCGAGTTCCCCGAGCGCCCCGGCGCGTTGATGCACTTCCTCAACCGGATGAGCGCCGGCTGGAACATCAGCCTGTTCCACTACCGCAACCATGGCGCCGACACCGCCCGCGTGCTGGTCGGCATGCAGGTACCGGCGACCGAGATGAAGGACTTCCGCGCCTTCCTGAAGAACCTCGGCTACCCGTACTGGGACGAGTCGAAGAATCCGGCCTACCGGCTGTTTTTGGGCTGAGCGTATGTCCTTCACGCCCTCGCCCGATTCCCTGCGCTGGGGCCGGTATGCCGGCCGCGATGTGATTCCGCTGTGGGTGGCCGACATGGATTTCCCCGCACCGCCCGCCGTGGTTGAAGCCTTGCAGCAGCGTATCGGTGGTGGCCTGTTCGGTTACGGCACTCCGCAACCGTCGCTGGTGGAGGCGATTGTCGCCCATTGCGCCCGCGAATACGACTGGGCCATCGACCCGGCTTGGCTGGTATGGCTGCCGGGGCTGGTCTCCGGGCTGCATGTCGCCTGTCGTACGGTCGGCAAGGCGGGTGATGGCGTATTCACGGCAACGCCGATTTATCCACCTTTCCTGTCCGCGCCTGTCGAAGAGCAACGCCGGCTGCTGACCCTGCCGCTGGTCCGCGACGAGGCCGGCTGGGGCTGGGATTTTGCCGCGACTGACGCGGTGATGAAGGCGGCCCGCCTGTTCCTGATGTGCCATCCGCACAATCCGGTCGGGCGCGTCTGGCGCGAAGACGAACTGTGGCAACTGGCGGCGCTCGCCGAGAAGCACGACCTGATCGTCTGTTCGGACGAGATCCACTGCGACCTCACGCTCAACGGCCGCCACCGCCCCTTTGCCACCCTCTCGCCCGAAATCGCCGTGCGCACCATCACGCTGATGGCGCCCTCGAAAACGTTCAATATTGCCGGGTTGGGCTGCGCCTTTGCCATCATTCCCGATGCAGCGCTGCGACGGCAATTCAACGCGGCCATGCACGGTATCGTCCCGCACATCAATGTATTGGCGCTGGCAGCGGGCGAAGCCGCCTACCGCGCTGGCGGCATGTGGCGCCAAGAGTTGCTTGTCACCCTGCGCAGCCATGCGGCCCGCGTCGAACAGGCGATTAACGCCGTGCCCGGCCTCACCATGACGCGCGTCGAAGCCACCTTCCTGGCATGGATCGACTGTAGCGGTTTGGGAGTGGAGCATCCGGCACGGCTGTTCGAACAGGCGGGCGTGGGCCTCTCGGCAGGGAGCGACTTCGGGCCGGGGCAGGCCTATGAGCAATTCGTACGCCTCAACTTTGGCACGACCGGCCCCCTGCTGGATGAGGCACTACGGCGGATTGAAAACGTCGGCGCCGGCGGGACGGCGAATTAGAGCGTCTTGCCAGCGCGGATCATGGCCTCAAGTTTCTCGGGTGGCACTGGCGGCGAAAACAGGTAACCCTGAATTTCCTGGCAACCGAGTGCTTTCAGAAACTCGAGCTGGGCATGGGTCTCGACCCCTTCGGCGATGACATTGTGGCCGAGGCGCTGGGCGATGCTGACGATTGCCCCCGCAATCGCGCAGTCGTTACCATCGTGAGGAATCCCGCGCACGAAGGACTGGTCGATCTTCAGGGTATGGATGGGAAAGCGCTTGAGATAGGACAGGCTTGAGTAGCCGGTACCGAAGTCATCGAGTGCCAAGGAGACGCCGAGCGCATTCAGGGCATCCATCATGGCGACGACCTCGTCGCTGCTGTGCGTCAGCATCCCTTCGGTGATCTCCAGTTCCAGCCATTCCGGCGGTACATCATGACTGTCCAGCAGCAACTGCAGGCGCTCCGCGAGACTGGGTGAAAAATCGCGCGCCGAGAGGTTGACGGCGATCTTGACGAGCGGCAGGCCCGCCGCGCGCCAGCGTTGGACCTGCGCCAGGGCAGCCTCCAGTACCCACGCCGACAGGCGCACGATCAGACCCGATTCCTCGGCGATCGGAATGAATTCGCCTGGCGGTACCATGCTGCCCGATGGGGGATACCAGCGCACCAGCGCTTCGGCACCGACGATGCGGCCGCTGGCGATGTCGACTTTCGGCTGGTAGTGCAGCAGCAGTTCGCCGTTGTCGATGCCATGACGCAGGCCTGATTCGATCTTCAGCCGGTCGAGCGCCCGCTGGTTCATCTCGTGGCTGTAAAAGGCGTAGCCGTCCTGCCCGCTCTGCTTGGCGCGATACATGGCAATGTCGGCCATGCGCAGCAGCGATTCGGTGTCGAAACCGTCGCGCGGATAGATACTGATGCCGATGGAGGCGCTGATCTTGAGTTCGTGCGCCTCGATCCAGAATGGGGGATCGAGCGCCGTCATGATCTTCTGAGCTACCACGGTTGCATGTTCGCGGCGCGTGATGTCGAACAGCGCCACAACGAACTCGTCGCCTCCCAGTCGCGCTACAACGTCCTCGCTGCGTACGGCAACGCGCAGTCGCTCACCGACCTGCTGCAGCAGACGATCGCCGATGGCATGGCCGAGCGTATCGTTGATCGGCTTGAAGCGGTTGAGGTCGATGAACAGCAGGGCGCCATGCAAGCGGTTGCGCTGCGCCTCGACGAGTGCCTGATCGATCAGTTTGTACAGGAGCGAACGATTGGGCAGGCCGGTCAGGTCATCGTAGTAGGCCAGATGATGGATGCGTTCCTCGGCCAACTTGCGTTCGGTGATGTCGGTGAAGATCGAAAAGTAATGCACCACCTGATCCTGGCGGTTCCTCACCAGGCTGATCGAAGCCCAGCTCGGAAAATCGCGGCCGTCCTTGCGGCGTGTCCACACTTCGCCGTGCCAGCAACCTTCCTCTTCAACGTGGCGCCAGATGTCCTCGTAGAATTTGATCGTATGTCGTTCTGAACGCATAAAGTGGGGAGTCTGGCCGACGACCTCCACCTCGCTGTAGCCGGTGATCTTGATAAAAGCGGGATTGACTGACAGGATACGTTTGTCCGTATCTGTGATGAGGATGCTTTCCGAGCTGTGCTCGAAAATGCGCGACTGCAGGCGCATGCTCTTCTCTGCCTCGACGCGTGCGGTAATGTCGGACAGGTAGCCGATCAATCCCATCGGCTGACCCATTTCGTCACGATTCAGAGAAAGTTGCAGGCTGGCCCAGAATATTTCGCCGGACTTGCGGCGGCGGCGTACCTCCATCTCACGTCCGCCATTCTCAAGGAAGGCATCGTGAAACCCTTCGCTGTCGTCCTCAGCATCCGGGTCGGCATAGAGAAAAAGGATATGCTTGCCCACGGCTTCATCTGTGCTGTAGCCGAACAACTGCTCGGCCCCCTTGTTCCAGCCGGTGATGAAACCACCCAGATCCATCGTGATCACGGATTCGTGAATCTGGTCGAGTATCTGCACCTGGTTGGCCAGCAGACAGCCGCCGGGGGTGCTGCGCGCTGTGGCGCATAGATCGTGTGCCTTATCCATGTCGGAGAGAGGAGTATTGATCACCTGACCTGCCCGCTCTCGTCGTCAGGCCTCGCGGCTGACCTGTACTGTCCAGCGTACCGCCTCGACGAGGGCCGCAGCCCAGGTTTCGCGTGTCAGGCCTGCGGCCTCAAGGCCGGCAGCCAAAGCCGGGGAAGGTGCCGCTTCGCTCTCCCCCACCATCAAGAGCAGTTTGCCGAGTTGCCCCGCGCCACCGGTCAGTGCCTGGATGATGTCATCCGAGAGATTGAGCGGGGTGATGATATTGACCAGCGGCAAGCCGAAGAGTGATTCAAGCAGGGAGAACATGCCTACCATGAAAGCATGGTCCTGCAATTCGTGCGACAGTCCCTGGCGTTTTGCGATGGTTTCCATCAGGCTGGCGCGTAAGGCCGCGCGCGGCAATAACGGGCTGGCGACCGGGCTGCCATGCGGCCGGGCGTAAAGCAGCAGCTGTAACCAGCGCTGTAACTGGCGCCGTCCCAGTATCGCGATGGCCTGGGCGAAATTGGTGATCTTCTTGTTGGGCGCGAAGGCCACCGAATTCACCAGCTTCAGCAACTGGTAGGACAGGTTAGTGTCACGCTTGATGACCGCCTCGATCTCGGCGGAATCGGCATCGGAAGTCACCAGCGACAATAGTTTGAGCAGGAGGCTGCGCCCGGTCGGATCACCCTTGGGCATAAGCGGCACCGACGCGATGGCGGACGCCACCACAGGCAGTGCCTCGCCAACAGAGCGCAGTACCAGCCGGCCAGCCGGATAGCTGTCGAGGAATGCCGGCTCCAGTCCGACCGAATCGACCACTACATCGCAGGATACGTTCTGCAGGATTTCCGCCAGTCCGTAACCATTCAGGACGCGAACCAGTGATGCCTGATCAAAGGGTACATCGCTCTTCAGCAAAAAACCGATCCAAACATTGCCGGAATTGGCGACAGGCTGTAAGGTTATGAGGGGAAATGTGTCAGTCGGAAGCATTTTGAACTGCCAGAAATCTATCAAGTTTCTCTAATGATCGAACGGAGCCTGCGGAAAATCAAGAGTTATTAAAATTCAGCCTATCACATTCGGTAGCTACGGCATCGAGTGGGAAATCCTGAGGGCCAGGATGCGTCGTTGGCACCCGTGCCAGATCGAAACCTACGCCAACCGTCAAGGGGCGAGGCATTGCTACCGCCAGCGTGCGGTCGAAATACCCGCCGCCATAGCCGAGCCGATAGCCCGCCTGATCGAAGGCCACCAGCGGCAAGAGCACGACGGTGGGGGAAAGGCAGTTCTGCGTCTCCGGCACGGGAATGCCATGTGGGTCGACTGTCATTGGTGTTTCTGGCGTCCAGGCACGAAACTGCATCGGTGCGGCAGGCATTACCACTACCGGCATGGCTGCCAGCCAGCCAGCCTCGATCAGCCGGAGGATCACGGGCTCGCAATCGACCTCTGCCCGCACCGGGGCACAGAAGGCGATGATTCCGGGTGGCCTCGGCAATAGCCAGGCCAGAAGTCGGTCGCGAATGTGCCGGCTGGCAAGCTGATGCTCCGTTGCCGGCAGTGCCAGCCGGGCAGCGATCTTCTCGCGCCGCAGCGCAGCACGGGCAGTAGCGAAATTAACAAGGGATTGCCCAGGGTGATCTGTCATGGTGAGTGAAAATCAGTGTGCTACTCTGGGAAGATGATAATCAATAGTGCACCGTTAATACATGTTGTCGGGGTCTGCGTCCTGATGCTAGTAGTACCAGCCTGGGCTGCGCCCGGTCATGCCGAGGATGCCACCTTCGCGGTGGTCCGCGATGCTTTCGCCAGGGGTGACCGGGCGAAACTCAATCGAGCTGTCGTAAATCTCAAGACTCATCCGCTCATCCCCTGGGCCGAGCACTTCCAGCTTGTCCAGCAGTTGGACGACGGTTCGGATGCCGGCGTGGCGGCTTTCGTCGAACGTCATGCGGGCACCTATCTCGGCGAAAAGATGCGCGGCGACTGGCTGAAATGGCTGATACGCCAGGAGGACTGGAGTGAAGCACGCATCCAGTTCGCCCACTTGCAGCGACCCGACGCCGAGGCGCAGTGCCGCGGCCTCGACATCCGCCTGCACCTCGGCGAACCCGAAGCCATTCCCGATGCAATCGCCCTGCTCGGTAACACCGTTGCGCTGGCCGACCCCTGCCTGGTGCCAATGGGCAGGCTCGCGGCTGCTGGCGAACTACCCGCCGATGCGCTGTGGGAACGGCTGCGCCGGCAACTCGCGCAGGGCAAAATTAAGGAAGCCCGTGTCCTCGCCGGCTGGCTACCGGATCGGGAGGAACCGTCCTGGCTCTCGCTGCAATCGATCATCGAACACCCGGTCCGCTACCTCGCCAAGCTGCCCCCGGACTATGCCGACACACGGCGCAGCCGGGAACTGGCGATGTTCGCGGTGCTGCGCATGGCACGCGGCGAGGTGCATGTCGCCGCCGCCCGCTGGCGCGACATCGAATCCCGTTTTACAACTACCGAGCGCAGCTTCGTCTGGGGGCGGTTCGCGCTCGCCGCCGCCATGGGTCATCAGGCCGAAGCCACCGCCTGGTTCGACCAAGCAGCAATCCTCGGTGGGGCAATGGATGAAGAACAGCAGGCCTGGCGCATCCGTGCCGCCCTGCGCGCCGGCAACTGGCCGGCCGTCGCCCGCGCCAGCGCCGCCCTGCCGGAGACGCTCGCCACCCAGCCGGAATGGATCTACTGGCGCGCCCGTGCCCAGGCCGTGAACAAAGACACGGCAGGTGCCCGCCTGCAGTTCCAGCGTATCGCCGGCCAGCCCAACTTCTATGGCATCCTTGCCAGCGAGGCACTCGGCGAGCCTTACCTGATCCCATCCCGCGCCCTGCCGCCCTTCGCCGAGGAAATCGCCGCAGCCGCCGCGAACCCCAGCCTCGTGCGCGGTATCGCGCTGATCCGTAACGACCTGCGGCTCGAGGGCGTGCGCGAGTGGAACTGGGCGCTGCAGGGAATGAATGACCGCCAACTACTCGCCGCTGCCGAATTTGCGCGGCGTCAGGAGGTGATCGACCGTGCCATCAATACGGCCGACCGCACCCGCATCGAGCATGATTTCGTCCAGCGTTATCCGACGCCCTTCCTCGGCCAGGTGGAACCTCAGGCGCGCACGGTCGGGCTCGACCCGGCGTGGGTCTATGGGCTGGTGCGGCAGGAAAGCCGCTTCATCCTTGATGCCAAGTCGGGCGCCGGCGCCAAGGGTCTGATGCAGTTGATGCCGGCGACCGCCAAGTGGGTCGCCAAGAAGATCGGCATGGCGAACTACCATCCCGCTAGGGTGACCGACATGGGCATCAACGTGACGCTCGGCACCAACTACCTGAAGATGGTGATGGACAGCCTCGACAACCATCCGGCGCTCGCCTCGGCCGCCTACAACGCCGGACCCGGCCGGGCCCGCAAATGGCGCGCCGACCAAGCGCTGGAAGGCGCCATCTACGCCGAATCCATCCCCTTCAACGAGACCCGCGATTACGTCAAGAAGGTGCTGGCCAACACCATTCACTATGCGGCCCTGATGGGCGGACCGAACCCGACGCTGACGCAGCGACTTGGCACCGTAAGGCCGCGCGACTTCGGTGACTCTCCTGCGGAGAGCCTGCCATGAGAAAAGTCCTGCTGATCGGCGGTGCCGGCTTTGTCGGTACTGCCCTGACCCGCCGTCTCGCCAGCGCCGACTTTTCCCTGACCCTGCCGACGCGCAGTCCGGAGCGCGCCCGGCATCTGGTCGGTGTGCCGCGTGTCACCATCATCGCTGCCGACGTCCATGACGAGGCAGCGCTCGGCAGCCTGATGACTGGCCAGGACATCGCGATCAGCCTGGTCGGCGTGCTCAAGGGCGACTTCCAGCGCGTGCATGCCGAACTGCCCGGCAAGATCGCCCGCGCTGCCCAGTTGGCCAGGGTATCTCGGCTGGTGCATATCTCCTCACTCGGCGCGGCCGTGGATGCACCCTCGATCTATTTGCGCACCAAGGCGGCCGGCGAGGCGGCGCTGAAGGCTGCCTACCCCGCCGCGACGATCTTCCAGCCCTCAGTCATTTTTGGTCAGGGCGACTCCTTCCTCACCCTGTTCGCCGGGCTGCTGAAAATCGCCCCGCTGGTGCCGCTCGCCTGTCCGGAAGCGCGTTTCCAGCCGGTGTGGATCGAAGACGTCGTCTCCGCCGTGGTCGCCAGCCTCGACCGGCCCGAGAGCGAGGGGCAGACCTACCCGCTGGGCGGGCCGCGCGTGTATACCCTGCGCGAACTGGTGGCCTACGCCGGCCAGGTCAGCGGCCATCCGCGCCCGATCATCGGCCTGCCCCTTAGCCTGTCCTACCTGCAGGCGCGCCTGATGGAATTCGTGCCCAACGGCCCGATGACGCGCGACAACGTCCGCTCGATGCAGGTGCCGAATGTTTGTCCCGCCGGCTGCACCTTGCCCTTCGGCCTGCCGGCCACGACGCTGGACGACGTGGTGCCCGGCTATCTGGCCGGCTGATCCGATGCAGGTCTACTGCGTCGGCGGCGCGGTGCGGGACGAACTGCTCGGCCTGCCGGTACAGGATCGCGACTGGGTGGTCGTTGGCGCCACGCCGCAACAGTTGCTCGGCCAGGGCTTCAAACCGGTCGGCAAAGATTTCCCGGTGTTCCTGCACCCCAAGACTCATGAGGAATACGCGCTGGCGCGGACCGAACGGAAGACCGCGCCGGGCTACGCCGGCTTCGCCTTCCACGCTGCGCCCGACGTGACGCTTGACGAGGACTTGGCACGCCGCGACCTTACCATTAACGCGATGGCGCGCAGCGAAGAGGGTGTGCTGATCGACCCCTATGGCGGACAGGATGATCTGCAAAACCATCTGTTGCGCCATGTCTCTCCGGCCTTCGCCGAGGATCCCGTGCGCATCCTGCGGCTGGCGCGCTTCGCCGCGCGCTTCGCGGATTTTTCGGTGGCTCCGGAAACCCTTGCGCTGATGCGTCAGATGGTGGAGAACGGCGAGGTCGATGCGCTGGTGGCCGAACGCGTCTGGCAGGAACTCGCCCGCAGCCTGATGGAAGCGATGCCGTCACGCATGTTCGAAACCCTGCGTACCTGTGGCGCACTGGCAAAACTGCTGCCGGAACTCGACCGGCTGTGGGGCGTGCCGCAGCGCGCGGATTACCACCCGGAGATCGACACGGGCGTGCACGTGATGATGGTCATCGACATGGCAGCACGCCTCGGCCTGTCGCTGCCGGCACGCTTCGCGGCCCTGACCCACGACCTTGGCAAGGGCGTCACGCCTGCCCATATCCTGCCGCGCCACCTCGGCCATGAACTGAAAAGTGTCGAACTGCTCGAACCGTTGTGCGAGCGCCTGCGCGTGCCGGCCGAATGCCGCGACGTGGCCCGACTGGTCGCCCGCTATCACGGCGACATGGCCAAGATCGCCGAATTGCGCCCTGAAACGAAACTGAAGATTCTCGAATGCTGCGACGCGCTGCGCCGCCCGGCGCGCTTCGACGAAGTACTGGGCGCCTGCGAGGCTGACGATCGTGGCCGGCTGGGATTCGCAGAACGGCCCTATGCACCGGCGCCTCTCTGGCGGCAGACGCTGGCGGCCGTGCAGGCCGTCGATGCTGGCGCCATTGCCAAGGCCTGCGCCGATCCGGTACAGATTTCATTGCGTATTCGCGAGGCGCGCATCGCTGCGCTCAAAGCATGTTGACGGATTACCAGAAACACTGGGGCGTCGATCAATGGGCGGCATACCTGACAGCCCAGGCCATCCCCTGCATGGGGCGTAGCAAGCTGATGCTGCGGGCGCTGGAGGAAACCCAGGGTGAGAACCTGTCGGCTGCTGATCTGACTTCGCTGGTGATCAGCGATCCCTTCCTGTGTCTGCGCCTGCTGCGCGAGGCCGAAAAACGCCGCACCCAGCGGCTCGGCCACGACACCACCACGCCACTTGGCGCGGTGATGCAAATCGGCGTCAAGGGGTTTCGCAACCTGCTGCTGGGCAGTCCCGAAACCGGTACCGGCAATCTCGGCCTGCTGGGCTGCTCGGCCCGCGCCATTCTCGCCAGCCAGATCGCCCAGATGTGGGGCAAGGCTCGCCTTGACATCGCGCCCGAAGAAGTCGCCATGGCCGCCTTGCTCGCCGAGATCGGCGAACTGCTGCTGTGGCATTTCGCCCCCGAATTGCCCCTGGCGGCTGAGGATGCGCTGGTCAGCGGCCGTGCCGCCCGATCCGCCGAGGCACAAAATCTCGCCTGCGGCTTCCGTTTCCGCGACCTCTCGCTTAAGTGCGCCACCGTGTGGGCGCTGCCGCCCCTGCTGATCCAGTTGATCCGCGGCGCCGACAATGTGCGAGCGAACCTCTGCAAGCTTTATCTCGATACCGCACGCCACCTCGCCACCGGCGCCGACAACCCGGCGCTGCCAGACGACCTGGCCCAGGCCAAGCACCTGATCCCTTCAGCCAGTCTCGCGTGGTTCGCGTCGCACATGAACGGGCTGAACGACGAGCGACAAGCGGAGGTGGTGGCAGCGGCGCAGGCGATCCTCGACCGGGGAAACCGGTAGTTCCTAGCTTCAGGTCTTGCGCAGCATGGCCTTGAAGTTGGCCAGCCGCGCATTGCCCGTCGTCTTGTCGAAAGTCGGCTCTGCCGAGACGGCGCCGTCGAACTTCAGGTCATCCCCCATCTCAGCGATGAAACGCGAAATGGTTCGCTCGGAGATTTCCTTGCCCTGCTTGCGCCGCGCGCACCAGCTCAAATTGAGCGACAGTTGCGCGCGGGTGATGCCCACATACATCAGCCGGCGCTCCTCTTCCACATTGCCGTGCTCGATGGACTCGCGATGCGGCAACACGCCCTCTTCCACGCCGACCAGATGGACGTGGCGGAACTCCAGCCCTTTCGCCGCATGTAGCGTCGCCAGTTGCACGGCGTCGGCTTGCTCATCCTGCTTGTCGAGCATCGTCACCAGCGCCACCATCTGCGCCATCTCGATCAGGGTCTTCATTTCTTCCTCCGCCTTGCCGGCAATCCAGGCGACGAAGTCGTGGACATTGGCGCAGCGGCCTTCGGCATTGCGTACTTCCTGGTTTTCGAACAGCCAGGCTTCGTAGCCGATGGCCTTGAGCAGGTCGTCGAGCACCTGCCCGGCCGGCCCGCCCCTTTCACGACTGGCGCGCCATTCGATGCGGTTGATGAAGCCGCCGAATTCGCGCAGGGCGGCGAGCGGCGCCCCCTTGATCTCCGCCTCGATGCCCGGCGCGAAGATCGCGGCGAACAGGCTCAGGTGGCGGCGCCCTGCCGCCTGGCCAAGCGCCGCCAGCGTGGTGCCGCCGATGCCGCGTTTCGGTGTCGTGGCGGCGCGAATGAAGGCTGGATCGTCGTCCGGGTTAGCCAGCAGGCGCAGGTAGCTGGTGACATCCTTGATCTCGCTCTTGTCGAAGAAGGACTGGCCACCCGACAGTACGTAGGGAATCTTCTGGTTGCGTAGTTGCTGTTCGAACAGCCGCGCCTGGTGGTTGCCGCGGTAGAGGATGGCGTAGTCGCGCCACTTGCCACGGCTTTCGAATTTGTGCGCCATCAGCCGCGTCACCACCCACTCCGCCTCGTGTTCGCCGTCGCGGCAGGCCATCACGCGGATGGCATCGCCATGTCCCTTGTCCGACCACAGCTTTTTCTCGAACAGTTTGGGGTTGCGGCCGATCACGCTGTTGGCCGCCTTCAGGATGCGTGTGGTCGAGCGGTAGTTCTGTTCCAGCTTGATCACCTTGAGGCGCGGGTAATTGGCCTGCAACTGGCGCAGGTTCTCGATGTCGGCGCCGCGCCAGGCGTAGATCGACTGGTCGTCGTCGCCCACGGCGGTAAACGCGGCACGTTCCCCGGTCAGCAGGCGCATCAGCCGGTTCTGGCAGCGGTTGGTGTCCTGGTACTCGTCCACCAGCAGGTACCAGATGCGCGAACGCCAGCGCCGGGCAACCTCCTCGTCCTTTTCCAGCAGTTGCACCGGCAGTCTGATCAGGTCGTCGAAATCGACGGCCTGGTAGGCCTTGAGCGTGCGCTCGTAGTCGGCGTAGGCGCGCGCCGCCGCAGCTTCGAGATCGTTTTCAGGCTGCGCGTCGTCGGGGCCGACCAGCGCGTTCTTCCACAGCGAGATGCGCTGCTGGATGAATTTCAGGCGGACCTTGTCGGCGTCCTTGAACAGTTCGGCGAACAGGTTGGCACTGTCGCCGGCATCGAAGATCGAAAAGCCCGGCTTGAGGCCGACAGCCTTCGCTTCCATGCGCAGGAATTTCGCGCCGAGGGCATGGAAGGTGCTGATGCCGACTTCCTGCGCACGTTCACCGATCAACCGGGTCGCCCGTTCGCGCATCTCGCGCGCCGCCTTGTTGGTAAAGGTGATCGCGGTGACCTGATGCGGCGCCAGACCGCATTCGCCGATCAGCCAGGCGATCTTCTCGGTGATGACGCGGGTCTTGCCGCTGCCCGCGCCGGCCAGCACCAGCAACGGGCCATCCTGATAGCGAACCGCTTCGCGCTGCGGCGCGTTGAGCCCCGGCACCGCCGCTTACTTGAGCGCGCCGAACACCTTCTGGGCCAGGCTGCCCGCCGCGCCGACCGGATCCTTGCGGATCGCCTTTTCTTCCTCGGCGATCATCAGGTACAGGCCATCGAGCGCCTTCTCGGTCACGTAGTTTTCGAGGTGGGTGTCCTTTTCCTTGACCAGCCCGAATTGCGCGCCTTTCCTGGCAAACTTCTCATAGGTCTTTGCCAGTTTGACCTTTTCGATCGCCTTCTTGACGATGGGCAGGAATTTCCGGCCGAGCGGTTCTGACGTCTTGCGCTTGAAATATTGCGTGCCGGCATCGTCGCCACCGCTGAGGATGCCCTTGGCGTCCTCGACGCTCATTTGCTTGACGGCATCGACGAGCAGTTTCTTCGCTTCGGGCACGGCCACCTCGGCGGCGCGGTTCATGGTGGTAATCAGTTCGTCGGCCTGTTTGCCCATGCCGAGGCCGCGCATCAGGTCCTCGACCTGCTGCATGCTGTCAGGCAGGGGAATCCTGACCTTCTCGTTTTTGAGAAAGCCGTCCGTCTTGCCCAGTAGGTCGACTGCCTTGCCGGCACCCTGCATCAGGGCTTCCTTGAGGCCGCCGCCGGCATCCTTGCTGGAAATATCCGCCAGCGACAGCGCTTGGGCGCTCGCGGCGAACCAGAGCCCGGCGACGAGGCCGAGCATCAAACGGGGGAGGGTATGTGTTTTCATGCGGCGAGTTTAACCCAGGCGGCGATTCGAGCGCATGTCAGCAGCGGTGTAAGTTTCATTACAGGCATGACGATGGCGATGATTAAAATACGTTAAGATTGACCGGGTTGCAGGGGTTGAATCATGAATCCATTCCAGAAACGTACCGCAGTGCGCATCGCCGCAGTCAGTTTATTACTGGCATCGCTGGCCAGCCCGATCTCGTGGTTTGTCGCACAAGAGCGTGCTGAAGAAAATGTCGTTGCCCTGGCCATTGAAGAATCAGGCCGGCTTCTGCATCATCACAATGCACTCGACCTATCGGGCCCGCAGGCTGCCCAATTTGCCGCGGCCGCCGCGAAAACCATTGTGGGTGGCTTGTTCGACATCGCCGAAATCTATGACAGCCAGGGCGGCAAACTCGCGGAAGAGTTGACCCATCAGGGCGAGGTGATTGAGACCGACTTGCCGAAGCATGGCAAGCCGTCCTATACCACTGCATCCTATGAAAGCCTCAAGCTTGAGGGCGCAGGCTGGGTGTTGAGGGTTTTTGTCCCGTTGCATCTGGTTGCAACCGCGACCAGCGGACCCATTACCGGCTATTTCGAAGGGGTACGCGTCATTCCCGACTGGCAGCATCGGCAGATCATGTCGACGGCATTGGTCACGGCATTGATGGTCGGCCTAGCCTCCTTGTTGTGTGGGGCCGCGCTCTATCCGGTCGTCGTTTATCTGTCGGCGGACAACGAACGCAAGGCGCGCGAGGTACTCGATTCCCACATCTCGATGATGGAGGCCCTCGGCCGGGCCATCGCCAAGCGCGATTCCGATACAGGCGCGCACAACTACCGGGTGGCGTGGATCGCGGCCCGCATCGCCGAACGCATGGGGCTGAAGGGAGGTGACATGCAGGCCCTGATCGCCGGCAGTTTTCTGCACGATGTCGGCAAGATCGGCATTTCCGACACCATATTGCTGAAACCCGGCAGGCTCGATGACCGGGAGATGGAGATCATGCGCACCCATGTCGATCAGGGCGAGGAAATCGTGACCGGGATGGGCTGGCTTGATGGTGCGCAGGGGGTCGTGGCAGCGCATCACGAAAAGTGGAACGGCAGCGGTTATCCACGCGGACTGGCGGGTGGGAACATCCCCCTCGCGGCGCGTATCTTTGCCGTCGCCGATGTGTTCGACGCGCTGTGCTCAAAACGTCCGTACAAGGAACCGCTGGGATTCGCTGCAAGCATGACGATTCTTGAACGCGATACCGGCAGCCATTTTGATCCGGAAGTGATGGCGATTTTTCGTGCCATGGCTGCCGACATCTTTGCCCGTCTTGAAAACGGCAGCGAGGCAGAGGCACGTCAGCTTCTGGAAGAGTGCATCCGGGAGCACTTCGAGATGTAAGGGGGGCAGGCAGGAGCGCTCCGCTAAGGCTGCCTTAAGTTTCGGTTGCCACAATCGTCCCGATGTTAAACCCATGGATGACGACAGCACCGTGACCTCCCTTTCTCTCCTGCTCTGGATTACCCTCGGTATCGTGTTGCAGGTGACGCTGTGGCTTGGCATTGGTTTTTCGCGTCACCGGCAGGCCTATCGGACGCTGAAAAGTGGCGTGCTGGTGGCGGACGGCCAGTCTCCGCCCGTCGAGATTTCCGAGCCGGCGCTTGTCGCTGCGTGGTCCGGTTACCGGTCATTCCGCGTCGAGCGCAAGGTGGTCGAGGATACCGCGCAGACCGTCTGCTCCTTCTATCTGGTGCCCGAAGACGGCCAGCACTTGCCCGCTTTCCTGCCGGGCCAGTTCCTGACCTTCCGCCTCGATGTGCCGGCGGCTGACGGTACGACCGAACAGATTATCCGCTGCTATTCGCTATCGGATGCACCGCGTCCCGACTATTATCGCGTCACGATCAAGCGCGTGCCGGCACCGGCCGGCAGCGCCTTGCCGCCGGGACGTTCCTCGAATCATTTCCATGATCATGTCGAGGTCGGCAGCGTGTTGCAGGTGCGGGCGCCCGGCGGCCACTTCCATATCGACCGCAGCGATTCCCCGGTGGTCTTGATCGGCGGCGGGGTCGGCATCACACCGATACTCTCGATGCTGAACTGGTGCCTGGCCGAGCAGCCGGGACGCGAGGTCTGGTTGTTCTATGGCGTGCGCAATGGCCTGGAACCCGTCATGAAGGGTCAGCTCGAAGCACTGTCCGCTGCGCATTCCCATTTTTATCTGAAACTCTGTTTCGGCGATCCGTTGCCGGAAGATCAGGCCGACCGTGATTACCAATATCGTGGTTTTGTGAGCGTCGACCTGCTGCGCATCAAGTTGCCGCTCAAGCCTTACCACTTTTATATCTGCGGCCCGATGCCGATGATGGCGAGTCTGGTCAACGGTCTGGAAGACTGGGGGGTGCCGGATGCCTACATCCACTTCGAGGCTTTCGGCCCCGCTTCGATCAAACGACGCGCTACCGCCGTCCCGCCAACGCCGACTTTTGGTCCCGCAGCCGGCACGGACATCACTGTGACCTTTGCCAAGTCCGGCAAGCAACTGGCTTGGACGCCGGGTACCGGTAGCCTGCTCGAGTTCGCCGAGGCCAACGGCGTCAAGGTGGAGTCTGGCTGCCGGGCCGGCGGCTGCGGCAGTTGCCAGACGCCAATCAAGTCGGGCGAGGTCAGTTACCAGCAAGCGCCGGATTTCGATCCGGAACCAGGCAACTGTCTGCTGTGCGTTTGCACGCCAAAAACCAGTCTGACTCTGGAGGCCTGAAATGGATCAAGCCACGTCCTCGCTCTGGAGCCGGCACATCCTGCCCTTCACCCTGCTGCTGGGTGTGCTGTGTGCGGCCACGCTCGCCGGCGATTACCTGCTGCACCGACTCAACCTAGTCTGGATCGGCCGCTACCTGGGCATTCCCGGCACGCTGCTGATTATCGGTTCGCTCGCCTATTCGCTGCGTAAGCGCAAGGTGATCTCCTCGGGTAATCCGAAGAACCTGCTGACCTTGCATGAGGTCGGCACCTGGCTCGGCTCGCTGATGGTGCTGCTGCATGCCGGCATTCATTTCAACGCCATCCTGCCCTGGCTGGCGACGGTGGCGATGGGCGTGAATGTCATTAGTGGCCTGGTCGGCAGGCTGCTGCTCGGGCGTGCTCGCGAGTATGTGCTGGGGCAGCGCGACCATTACCAGTTGCGCGGCCTGTCGAAAGAGGAGGTCGAGCGCGCCGTGTTCTGGGATGCGGTCACGCTTGACGCGATGAACCTGTGGCGCAAGGTGCATATTCCGATTTTCATCGTCTTCGCCGTGTTGTCGCTTGGCCATATCGTCAGCATCTTCCTGTTCTGGGAGTGGATATGAACCGGGCCATCAAGTTGATCCTTGCCGCCAACCTGATCGTGGCGACCATCCTGGTCTTCGTTTATCCACATTTGATGGTTGGACCCGGCAAGCTGATTCCCGGCCATACCAAGCTGGAGACGGATTGTTTTGCTTGCCATGCGGCGTTTACGGGGGCGCAGTCGGAGCGTTGTGTGACCTGCCACAAGCCGGACGATATCGGCCGGCTGACCACGGCCGGCCAGCCGATCGCCAAACCTTTGACCAAGACGCCGTTCCATCAGAAACTGACGAGCCAGGAATGCGTCGCCTGCCATAGCGACCATGCCGGCGTGAAACGCTACCGGCCGACCGGCTACTTCAATCATGCGCTGCTGGACAAGACGATGCGCGACGAATGCCAGAGCTGCCACAAGTCACCCAGGGATTCGCTACACCAGCAGATCACCGGCAACTGCAGCCAGTGCCACAGCCTGGACAAGTGGGTACCGGCCAGCTTCGACCACAACAAGTATTTCGTGCTCGATCGCGACCACAATGCCCGCTGCGTCACCTGCCACGAACGTAACGACTACAGTCGTTATACCTGCTATGGTTGCCATGAGCATACCCCGGCCAATATCCGGCGCGAACACATCGAAGAGGGTATCCGCGATTTCGACAATTGCACGGAATGTCACCTGAGCGCCAACGAGCATGACATTCGTGGCCGCGGGAATGGCAAAGGCGAGGGTAAGCAAAGTGGCAAGAAACACCATGACGATTGAACCCAATGATGAATAGTGTTGCCGTCCCACCTCCGTCGCTGACCCGCTATGCCTGGCTGTCGATCGCGGCGGCCATCGCCACCATCCTGTTGAAGGGCGTGGCGTGGCAGATGACTGGCTCGGTGGGCCTGCTGTCGGATGCCATCGAGTCTTTCGTCAACCTCGCCGGGGCACTGATGGCCCTCTGGATGTTGACGCTGGCGGCGCTGCCGGCGGATGACGATCATGCCTACGGGCACGGCAAGGCCGAGTATTTCTCCAGCGCCTTCGAGGGCTTCCTGATCCTGCTGGCGGCGTTCAGTATCGGCTATACCGCTATCGGGCGCTTCATGAATCCACAGCCACTCGAAGCGGTGGGTGTCGGCTTGCTGGTTTCCATAGTTGCCTCGGTCATCAACTTCGCCACCGCGCGCACCTTGATGAAGGTGGGGCGCCAGCACAATTCGATCACCCTCGAAGCTGATGCACACCACCTGATGACCGATGTCTGGACTTCGGCCGGCGTGATCTCCGGCGTCGGCCTGGTGGTGCTGACCGGCTGGCTCTGGCTTGACCCGGTGATTGCCCTGCTGGTGGCGGCGAACATCATCCGGACCGGCTGGCAACTGATGCGGCGTTCGGCGGATGGCTTGATGGATGTCTCCCTGCCCGAGGAAACACTGGCGCAAATCGAAACCGTGCTGACGGCCTATCGCGCCAAGGGGCTGGATTTTCATGCCTTGCGCACGCGGCAGGCGGGCAGCCGGGAATTCGTCACCCTGCATGTGCTGGTGCCGGGGCAATGGACCGTGCAGCAGGGCCACGACTGGGCGGAGCGCATCGAAGCGGATATTCGTCGCGCCTTGCCCCATGCGCATGTCACGACCCATCTGGAGCCGATTGAGGATCCCTTGTCCATGGTCGACCAGATGCTCGATCGACCGACTCGCTGAACCGTTATCTTAAGCTTGCCGTAAGATCGGTTTAAGTTGTTCTTAAGCTTCCGTTTTCATACTCCGCAGCATCATCTGCCATCCCATGGGACCCCGATCATGAAAATTTCAGCCGCTTGCCTGTTTATCCTCGCTACCGCCTGCCTGCCGCTGGCGGCCCATGCCGACGGATCGCGCTTGCCTGCCGACATGCCGCCCGCCTATCAGAAGGAATGCGCGGCCTGTCATGTCGCCTTTCCACCAGCGATGCTGATCGCGGAAGACTGGAAAAAGGTGCTGGCCGCGCTCGACAATCACTACGACGATGAGGTCATCCTGGATGCGCAAACCCACCGCCTTCTTGAGGACTTCCTCCTCAAGAATGCAGGTGGCCAAAAAGTCGGCGGCCCTGGCGGGAAGGCGCAAGGCAGCAACCTGCCCCGCCTGACCGGCACGGCCTATTTCAAGCGCAAGCATCGCGAGGTCAGCCAGGCCGACTGGCGCAATCCCAAGGTCAATACGCCGGCCAATTGCGCGGCTTGCCACCCGGACGCAGAGAAGGGTGGCTACAGCGAACACGACATCATCATGCCCGGCGTCCGGCGCTTTTTCCGGGATTGAGGTCGCCCGCCGGGCGGGCCGTTAGAGTCCAGTCATCATGCGACTGCTACTGGTAGAGGATGATCCGCAACTCGGCGATGGCCTGATGGCCGGCCTGCGCCAGGCCGGTTACGCGGTCGACTGGGTTAAGGATGGCGTGGCGGCCGATCACTCCCTCGCCAGCGAAACTTTCGATCTGTTGGTGCTGGATCTTGGCCTGCCGCGCCTGGCCGGCATGGATGTGCTCAAGCGCCTGCGCAGCCGCGGCCAGATCCTGCCGGTGCTGATCCTGACCGCCCGGGATGCCACCGGCGACAAGATCGCCGGCCTCGACTGCGGTGCCGACGATTATCTGGTCAAGCCGGTCGCCATCGATGAACTCGCGGCACGGATTCGGGCGCTCACCCGCCGCGCCACGGGACGCACGCAGCCGCTGCTGCACCTGGGCGACTTGAGCATCGATCCGGCTGCCCGCGCCGTGACCCAGGCCGGCGAACCGGTGCAGCTTTCGCTGCGCGAATTTTCGTTGTTGCAGACCCTGGTCGAGAATGCCGGGCGCGTCATGACCCGTGCCCAGCTTGAATCTTCCCTCTATGGCTGGCACGACGAGCCGGACAGCAACGCGCTGGAAGTGCATATCCATCACCTGCGCAAAAAACTGGGTAACGAGCGGATCAAGACACTGCGCGGTGTCGGCTATCTGGTGCCCAAGGGATGACAGCGGGCATGACCGTCGCAACGCGCTGGTTCTCGCTGCGCCGCCGCTTGCTCTTGCTATTGCTGGGCGGAGTCACGGCTGGCTGGCTGGTGGCAATGGGCTATACCTACGTCGAGGCGCGCCACCAGATCGATGATCTGCTGACTTCCCACCACGAAGACCTGAGCGCCGACGACGAGGCGGCTGCTCACCTGCGCCACGAGCTGGCGGAACACTTCGTCAAGACGCTGCTGACGCCGCTGCTGTTTGGCTTGCCGCTACTGGGTGGTTGGATCTGGTTCGCCACCCGGCGCGGGTTGGCACCGATCGCCGTAGTGACAAGTGCCGTGACGAAGCGTGCCCCCGAGCGGCTTGAACCGCTGGTGCTGGTGAAGGCGCCAGTGGAAATCCGTCCGCTCGTCGACGCCCTCAACGACCTGTTTGGCCGGGTCGGTCGCGCCCTCGACAACGAACGCGAGTTCACCGCCAATGCCGCCCATGAATTGCGCACGCCGCTGGCGGCCCTCGCTGTCCAAGCGCAGGTGGCGCAGCAGGCGCGCGATACGGCCGAACGCGACCACGCGCTCGGGCAGATTCGCATCAGCGTCGAGCGCGCCAGCCATCTCGTCGAACAACTCCTCACGCTCGCCCGTCTCGACCCCGCCGCCGGTCTGAGCAAGGCGGAATTGCGGCTGGATCAGTTGGCGGCCGAAGTCTGTGCCGATCATGGCCCGGCCGCACTCGACAAGGACATTACGCTCGAACTCGATGCGCCGGCTCCGGTCGCGGTTGCAGGTAATGCCGCCATGCTGGCCATCCTGCTACGCAATCTGATCGACAACGCCGTGCGCTACACCCCACCGGGTGGGCAGATTGGGGTTGCGGTAAGGGTGGCGGAGGGCAAAGCCGTCGTCAGCGTCAGCGATAGCGGGCCCGGTATCCCTGTCGCAGAGCGCTCACGCGTACTGCAGCGTTTTCAGCGTCTGGCGGGGCAGGACACCGTGGGCAGCGGACTGGGCCTGGCGATCGTCGCCCGCATTGCCGAATTGCATGGCGCACGGCTGGAACTGGCTGACGGCATCGGCTCTTCCGGACTGACTGTTAGACTCGTGTTCCCTGTGCCTGCTTCCGCCTGAACGAAAGATGATTTTCTCCCGATTCGCTACGCGTGGCCTCACCGGCAACACGCTGGTGCTGGTTGTCAGCGTCTTCCTGCTGGCCTGCGGCAATCTGAGTTTTTTCGGCAATGTACTGAAAATCTATCCGTTGGGCGGCGGACAGGTGCTTGAGCTGCTGTCGCTGGCGATCGTGGTGGGGGCTTTATTGGTGTTTCTGCTTGGCCTGTTTGGCTTCGGCCGCGCCACCAAGCCAGTACTGATCGTAATGCTGATGACGTCGGCGCTGACAGCCTATTTCATGGACAACTTCGGCACCGTCATCAACAACGAGATGCTACAGAACGCCGTCCAGACGAACATCGGCGAGGCGCGCGACCTGCTCACCTTCAAATTGCTGGCCTACCTGTTTGGTCTGGGAATCGTACCGTCATTGCTGGTTGCCAAGTTGCCTGTGCAGTGGCGTGGCTGGCGGGTTGAATCGATCGCCCGGTTCAAATTGCTGGCGGCCGCGCTGGTGGTGATCGTCGCGCTGGTGATGGCCTTCGGCAGTTTCTACGCCTCGTTCGTGCGCGTCAATAAAACGCTGCGCTTCTATACCAATCCGCTCTTTCCGATCTACTCGCTGTCCCGGTTCACCTACGGGCAGTTCGCCGCTCCGGTCGACAAGACGATTGCCCAGATTGGCGCCGATGCCCGCATTCCTACGAAAGACGAGGATCGCGAACTGATCATCCTCGTCGTTGGCGAAACAGCCCGGGCCGACCATTTCTCTCTCAATGGTTATCTGCGCGAGACCAACCCCTTGTTGCGCGGCCACGATGTGGTCAGCTTCGCCAACTTCCATGCCTGCGGTACCTCGACGGCGGTGTCGGTGCCTTGCATGTTTTCGGTCGAAGGCAGCAAGGGTTCGGCGGCGGGCCAGGAAAGCCTGCTCGATGTGCTCCAGCGCGCGGGCGTGAACGTGCTGTGGCTGGACAACAATTCAGATTCGAAAGGGGTGGCGCTGCGCGTGCCCTATCAGGACTACAAGTCTCCCAGCGTGAACACGGTCTGCGATACGGAGTGCCGCGACGAGGGCATGCTGGTCCCTTTGCAGGACTACATTGATGCGCATCCCAAGGGCGACATCTTCATCGTCCTGCACCAGATGGGCAACCACGGCCCGGCCTACTACAAGCGCTATCCGGCTGCATTCGAACAGTTCAAGCCGACCTGTCGGAACAGCGACCTGAGCCAATGCACGCAGGAAGAGATCGTCAATGCCTACGACAATGCCTTGCTGTACACGGATTACTTTTTGGCGAAGACCATTGACCTGCTCAAGAAGAACAGCGCGCGCTTCGAAACAGCATTGTTTTATGTGAGCGATCACGGCGAATCGCTGGGTGAAGCGGGAACCTACCTGCACGGCCTGCCCAAGGTGATTGCACCGGCGGCGCAAACGCATGTGCCGGCGATCCTGTGGTTCGGACCCGGTTACGAGGAAATCGACGTTCCGGCCCTGCGGCAAAAGCGCGACCAGCCATTCACCCATGACAACCTGTTTCATACCACGCTGGGGTTTCTTGAAATCGAAACCGGCATCTACCGTCCGGAACTCGACATTCTCACCGGCGCGCGCAAGCCGGAGTAAAGGCGCCGTCCCGCCAGCGCCGACTTTTTCGATCAGGCGGAATAAGGGCTGCGTGCTACCATTTCGCGATGCCATCCACTGTATTGCCCAACGCACCAGACCTGCCAGTTCAGGGGAGCCGTCCCTTCGAAATCGTCAGTTTCTCACGACAGTTTTTATGGGGTGGGTCGGTATTGCTGGTGCTGGCCATGTTTCTGGTCGGTACCTGGCTGGCCTATGAAATCGAGCGCAACGCGATCAAGCGTGCCGCCGCCGTGTCATCGGTCTACATGGAAAGCATCCTGGCGGCCGAACTGCACCATGGTTCGGTGGCAGCGCTGCAAACAGCGGCGACCCAGGAGGCGCTCGATCTCATCTTCAAGGAAGGGCCGCTGCGGCGCAAGGTCGTGCGCTTCAAGCTCTGGGATGCCGATGGCGCGATCCTCTACAGCAACGACCATGGTCAGACCGGCAAGCGCTTCCCGGTCGGCAATCATCTGGCCAACGCTTTTGCCGGCAAGGTGGAGGCCCACATCAGCCACCTCGATGAAGACGACAATCAGGCCGAACGCAGCAACTGGGGGCGCCTGCTGGAGATTTATGTGCCGGTGCGTCCGGTCGGCCGCGACGAGATCTTCACGGTGGGCGAGTTCTATCTCACCACCGAAAACCTCGATCGCGAGATCGAGGAGGCGAAGCTGCGCAGTTGGGGCGTGGTGGCGGCCGGTACGCTGCTGATCTTCCTGCTGATGTTCGCCCAGGTGCGCCGCGCCAACGATACCATGCAGCAGCAGCGCGACGATCTGCGCCGCCAAGTGCAGCAACTGCGAGCCGCAGTCGAGGACAACGAACGTATGCGCTTGCGGCTGGGCGAGGCCGGCGCGGCGACGACGGCCTTGAATGAGGAATTCCTGCAGCGCATTGCGGCCGACCTGCACGATGGGCCGGCGCAAGCGCTGGCCTTCGTCTTGATGCGCTTCGACGAACTGGTCGAGTCTTGCGGTGGTTGTTCGTCTCGGGTGGAGGGCGCGGCCATGCCGGATCTGCCCCGGGTCCGGAGGGCGCTACGCATCGCTCTGGACGACCTCCGTAACATTGCCGCCGGCCTGGGGGTGCCCGGCATTGCTGAACTCACGCTGGCGGAGACGGCCCGGCGCGCGGTGCGCGACTGCGAGCGCCAGTTTGCGCTGAAAATAGACGCGGACATCGACGCTACGCTCGGTGACGCAACGCTGGCGACCAAGATCACGGTTTACCGTTTGCTGCAGGAATCGCTGGCGAACAGCGCCCGCCATGCGCCGGGCGGCGAGCCACGGGTGCGTGTGTGGCGTGAGGATGAAGCGGTCTGCCTTGAAATCGCCGATCAGGGCGCCGGTTTCGACCCGCAGGTGGCTGCCAGGTCCGGTCGCCTCGGCCTGGCGTTCATGCAGGAGCGCGTGCGCTTGCTGGGCGGCGTCTTCGAGATAGCTACCGCCCCCGGCCAGGGCACGCGCATCCGCGCCCGTTTGCCACTCGTGACCGGTGGGAGCGAGCATGGCTGACCTCATCCGCATCCTGCTGGCGGACGACCACCCCTTGTTCCGCGAGGGCGTGGCGACTTCGCTGGCTGCCGCCGCAGATTTTTCGGTGGTCGCCGAGGCAGGCAGCGGCGAAGAGGCGGTCGAACTGGCGCGCCGCCTGCGTCCCGATCTGGTGCTGCTCGATATCAGCATGGCCGGCATGGGCGGCATTGCCGCCGCCGCCTGCATTGCTACCGAGCTGCCCGCCGCGCGCCTGATGATGTTGACCATGGCGGAGACGCCGGAAAGTCTGATGGCTGCCCTCAAGGCCGGCGCCCACGGATATGTGCTGAAGGGGGTGTCGGCCAGCGAACTGCGCGACATCGTGCGTCGCGTCGCGGCGGGTGAGGCCTATGTCACCCCGGCGCTGGCGGCGGCCATGCTGAGCGAATTTTCCCGCCCGCGTGCTGCCGATTCCTTCGAGACGCTTACCTCACGCGAGACCGGAGTGCTCGATCTCCTGAGTCAGGGGCTTACCAATCGCGAGATCGGCGAACGGCTGCATCTGGCGGAAAAAACCATCAAGCACCATGTGACGATCATCCTGCAAAAGCTCCACGTGCGCTCACGCACCGAGGCGGCACTGCTGGCGGTGCAGCAGGGCGGGCCGCGCAGCGGCAAAGCCTGAATCTTGCCGTCCTGCCGGCGCCGACTTTTCAGTCCAGCGAGGCGAGCAGCAGTTCGCCGCTCTCGGCACCGAAAACCATCTGCGTCGCGCTGAGCGGCAACACAAACGGCCGTACCGCTTCGGGCAGCTCGCTGCGCCCGATTTCCTTGCCGCTGGCGGTGTCGAGGACATGCAATACATTGTCCAGATCCAGGGCGTAGAGGCGGTTGTCCCGGGTGACCAGTTCGGCCATCAACGAAGCCCAGTTGCCGCCGCCGCCCCGGTAGTCGGTGGTCAGATGGCGCCAGCGCACCGCGCCGGTTTGTACATCGATGGCATACAGCCAGCCGGTGGGCGACCAGAGGTAGGCGACGCCATTCGCGACGTGATGCGAATTGATGAAGTTGCCGGCATTGAAAGTCCATAAGACTTTGCCACTGGCGCAGTCGATGCCGTAGAGGATCTCCTTGTAGCTGCCGCCGACCAGCACATTGCCATCGACATGCAACTGGCGCAGATATTGCCATTCGGCCATGCGGTCGAGCGTCCAGCGCACCGAGCCGTTCGCCGTGTTCAACGCATACAAACGGCCGTCGCCGGGGCCGACGAAAACGGCATCGCCGCTGACCGTCGGGGCATAGCTGATCTGGGTGTCGGCGATGGCGGCGAAGCGCCAGCGTGGCTTGCCGCTCGCCAGGTCAAGGCAGACCAGTTCGTGGCCATCGCCGAAGAAGGCTCGATCCGGGGTGACGCAGGGCACGCCGATCTGGGCGCGGGCGTCATGGCGCCACAGGGGTTTGCCGGTGGCGAGTTGCCAGGCACCGACTGCCTGCTGTCCGGCGCAGACCGCTACGCCATTGGCAACACGCGGCCGAAACACCGCGCCTTCCGGCAGACCATGCGCCCGTTGCCAGAGCGGGTTACGGCGGGCAACATCGACCAGTGCGATGGCCTGCTCGCCGGCGCACAGGATGTGTTTTCCTGCTGCTGTCACTGGCGCCAGGGTGGCATTGCCGGTGGGCCAGCGCTGCAACAGCCCCGACGTTTTGCCGGGGCTACCCTGCGCGAACGTGGGGCCGGCGGCTAGCCCAAGGATGAGAGCCGCCAGGCAGCGGCGGCGTCCGGGGATCAATTGCAGCGAGCGCCCTGTTCGATCCAGCGCAGCAGGATGCGTGTGTTCGGATGGTCGCGATCTTCGGTCGGCGGAATGCCGGGTGGCATGCGATCCTCGAACAGATGTTGCAGCAGCGGGCTATCCTTGGGGTTGCCGGGGATGACCACCTTGGTGGCGTTGGCGACACCCTTGGCGACGGAGTCGGCACCAAGCATGATGCCTTCGTAGCTACCCAGGTTCATTTCATGGAAGCTCGGCGGTTCCTTGTTCGACATGTGGCAGGTGGTGCAAGCCGGCGTGTTGGGTGCGAAGACGTTTTTCTTCTTGAACAGTGGTAGAACACTCTTCTGGAAGTTCTCGTCGTTCGGCGCCCCGGCGGTGATCCAGTCTGTGACAGTCTTGATGGCACCTTCATTGGGGGAAATGTTGAAAGGTACTCCCAGTGGCATGCGGTTGTTGCGCAGGCGGCGGCCGAGGATGGACTTGCCGGCCTTCTGGCCGGGCGTGAAGATGGGATTGGCCGGATCTTCCGTCGAACCGGCCTTCATGCCGTCGCAGGTCGATAAATCGAGGCCACGATAGCTGACCTTGGGGTCCTTGGAAGAGTGACAGATGATGCAGGCGGGACCTTGGCCGAAGGCATTGGGCGTGCGCATCAGGGTGGCGACGTAGTCGTAGGGGATCGGAATGTTGCGGCCAAGGATCAGGGCATCGACGGCGGAGTGGTCGCCCTTGAGTGCCACGCCTTCCCTGTGCATCTGTTCGAGCCATTCGATGTTGATCGTGCGGTCCATTTTATCGGCGCTGGCCTGTCCGGCCATGAAACAGGAAGCGACGCCCGCCAGCAGAAAAGCGGCGAGGCGATGGGTGGTGGAATGCCACGATATACCCTGATATGTATTCATTTAAACCTCCTCTTGAATTTCAGAAATTTTAAAATTCCCAGGCGAAGCCGATCTGGCCGAAGCTGCGGTCGTTGCCACGCCCGACCGCGCCGGACAGCTTGAAGCCCTCGAAGACTTCGTAGCGCAAGCCGATGGCCTTGTCCGGGCCGGCGTTCTCTTCACCATAGGTCTCGACCGTCAGTTGCAGATTGTCGAGCAGGGGGAATTCGTAGCCGATGCCCCAGATGCCGACGGTATCGCTGTTGCCCTGCGCCTTGACGCGCGTGGCACCCAGGTTCAGGTGCAGCACCTGGCCATTTTCCAGGCGATAGGTGGCCAGGCCGGCCAGGGCGTATTCCTTCTCGGTGAACTTGTCGGCGTTTTCGCGATCATTGATCCGGGTGTGCCCGTAACCGAAGCTGGCGCCCAGCGACCAGCCGGTGTCATTCTGGTAAGGCACCCACTTGACACTGAAACCGGTGCCGCGCAGATTGGTATCCGGATCGGCTGAGCGGTCCTCGGCGCGGGCAACGGCAAGGCCGACCTCGACGTTCTCGATCGGTGCGAAACCGAACACCAGCTCCTTGCCGTGTTCCCTGTCGTCGCGGCTCAATACGCCTTCCACCTTCATGCCACCCCGGTCCAGCGTCCCGGCATCGTCGGTGGCCATCGGGCCTTCAGCATGGGCGGGGGCTGCGGCGAGAAAAAACAGCAAGGGCAAGCACAAGGACAGGCGATTCATCGTGACAGAAATCATGGAGTTCCTTTCGGCGAATTCGGGATCGGAAGGGGTATCACTCGGATACCAAGGATAGGCCAAGGGCTATTTTTACTCTGAACGCAACGCAACAAACTAGCGGCGATGGTCTGGATATATATAAGACTTTAGTCTGATGCCAACCCGTTACTGAAGGACTATGCTGCCCTTGGCTGCAGAGGGGAAATGATGTACGGTGGCAGTTGGCCGCAACTTCCCGTTAGCGGGAGCACCCGCATACCAGATATGGGCTTGCTTGCGGTCCACTAGTACCAGGTATGTTCCCCACCCCGAATGTCAGCCCTCTATAACGGAGATCAATAATGAAAAAGACCATCCTGTTCGCCAGTCTGGCCGCGCTCGGCCTCAATGCCGCCAACGCTGCCGATCCGGTCAAGATCAACTGGAACGCCATCCCCGGCAAATCCTTGACTCTGTTCTATCCCGGCCAGTCTTCCTACGAGTGGCTGACCAGCGAGGCGCACAAGGGCGCCGCCAGGGAAACCGCCCGCGGCGACTCCTGCGTGTCCTGCCACAATGAGCCCGATGCTGAAAAGGATCTGGGCTACAAGATCGTCAAGGGTACCCTGCTCGAACCCACGCCCGTCAAGCTCAAGAACGCGTCGATCGATCTCAACGTCAAGGTCGCCTACGACGACCAGAACGCCTATTTCCATTTTCAGTGGAAAACTGAGAATTCCTTTCCCGGCACCGAGCATCAATATCTGCGCTTCGATGGCAAGGAATGGAAGGTCTGGGGCTATCCGCATCTCGACAAGCCGGTACAACTCGGTCAAGAAATGGACCTCTACGAAGACCGCATGTCGATGATGATCGACGACGGCAAGGTACCGGGTTTCGCCAGCCAGGGCTGCTGGCAGACCTGCCACGATGGGCAGCGCGACATGGCGAAGCAATTCACCAAGGAAGAAGTGGCCGGCAACGCCCTGCTCAAGGCGATCAAGAAATCCGACGTGCGCAAGTATCTACCAGCCTCGCGCACCAATCCGGCCGACTGGAAAACCGGCAAGAGCGTCGAAGAACTGGCCAAGATCAAGCAGGAAGGCGGCTTTGTCGATCTGATCCAGTGGCGCGCCCATCGCAGTCACCCGGTCGGCATGGCCGACGACGGTTACGTCCTAGAATTCCGCTACAGCGATGCCGGCAAAGAGATGTTCAGCAGCAATGCCGACCGGACCACGCGCCAACCCAAGTTCATGTGGGATGAGAAGAAGGTCGGCTACAAGTCGATTACCGTCGACCAGCTGCACAAGGCCGACCACTTCCTGATTCGCGAGAAGAATGCTGTACCCTTCGATGCCAATGCCGGCTGGAAGGAAGGCGACATGATTCCCGACTATCTGACCAGCCGTGAGGATGCAAAGGGTTCCGCCGCCGACAACAATGCGACTGGCAACTGGAAGGACGGTATATGGACGGTGGTCATTACCCGCCCCCTCGGCCTGACCAATAGCGACGATAAAACGCTAAAGGATGGCGGCGTCTATAACGTCGGCTTCGCCGTGCATGATGAAAACATCACCACGCGCGGCCACCATGTGTCCTGGGTCAAGTCCTTGGGTTTCGGCAAGAAGGCCGACATTACCGCCGTCAAGCTGAAGTAAGCGTTTTCCTTGGACTAGCTCCGGGGTGGCAATAATCCGGAGCTTGTCTTGATCTGTCCGCGAGTGCCGCAAGGGCATTGCGCAGAAGAAGCCAAGGGTGGAGCGCGACGACTGACGGCTTCAATCGTCCCTGCCATCCCGCTCCGCATAGGTTGGCAAGGTGATGCGGAAGGCCATCGCCAGCAGGCGGGCGGCAAGCACAACGGCCATACCGATCCACGCGGCGAGTACCGCAGACAGCCCCAGCGCCTGTAGCCCGACGAGCGTCAGTGCACCGGCCCCGGCGGCCGAGGCGTAGAGTTCGCCGCGCACGAAGATCAGTGGCACCTCGTTGCACAGCACGTCGCGCAGCACTCCGCCGACCACCCCGGTGATGACGCCAAGCAGGCTGGCGACCAACCAGGGTGCCTGCCATTCCAGCGCGATTTGTGTTCCGATGATGGTGAACAGGGCCAGGCCGACCGCATCCGGGATCAGGAACAGCCGTGGCGGCAGGCGCAGGCCGCGCACGACGAAGAACACCACTACCGTGGTCGCCAGCGCGACGATCAGATAAGTCTGGTCGCTGATCCAGAACACCGGCCGGTCGAGCAGAATGTCGCGCACCGTGCCGCCGCCCAGTGCGGTGGCGCAGCCGACCATGACCACGCCGACCAGATCCATCTGCTTGCGGCCAGCGTCCAGCACGCCGGTCAGGGCACTGACCGCTACTGCCGCCAGGCCAACCCAGTAGAGCAGGTTTTCCATGCCATGGGCTCACTGTGTCGATTCGAAAGGCATTCAGTGTAGCTGATAGGGGCGCTGATAAAATCTGCACCCGTCTTCTTCCCTGCGTGCCCACCATGTCCCAGAAAGTCTTCATCCGCACCTTTGGCTGCCAGATGAACGAGTACGACTCGGACAAGATGCTCGACCTGCTCGGCAAGCAGGACATGACGCGCACCGATAACGTGGAGGAGGCCGACCTGATCCTCTTCAACACCTGCTCGGTACGCGAGAAGCCGCAGGAAAAGGTGTTCCACGACCTCGGCCGGGTGCGCAAGCTCAAGGAAACGAGGCCCGGCCTGCTGATCGGCGTCGGCGGCTGCGTGGCCAGCCAGGAAGGCGATGCCATCGTCAGACGCACGCCCTATGTTGACCTGGTGTTCGGCCCGCAGACCCTGCATCGCCTGCCGGAACTGATTGCCGCGCGCCGCGCCACCGGCCGGCCGCAGGTGGATGTGTCCTTCCCGGAAATCGAGAAATTCGACCGCCTGCCCGCCGCGCGCGTGGAGGGGGCGGCCGGATCGAGCGCCTTCGTCTCGGTGATGGAAGGCTGTTCGAAATTTTGTACCTACTGCATCGTGCCCTACACGCGCGGCGACGAGGTGTCGCGGCCGTGCGAGGACGTGATGAACGAGGTGGCTGCGTTGGTTGGCCAGGGCGTGCGGGAAATCACCCTGCTCGGCCAGAACGTCAATGCCTATCGCGGCACGACGGCCGATGGCGACACGGTCGACCTGGCTTTCCTGATTGAGGCCCTCGCCTTCATTCCCGAGATCGAGCGCTTGCGCTACACCACCTCGCATCCCTGCGAGATGACGCAGCGGCTGATCGACATCCATGCGAGCACGCCCAAGCTGGTGCCGCACCTGCACCTTCCCGTCCAGTCGGGTTCCGATCGCATCCTCGCCGCCATGAAGCGCGGCTATACGGTGCTCGAATACAAGTCGCTGGTGCGCAAGCTGCGCGCGGCGCGGCCGGAACTCTCGCTGTCCACCGACTTCATCGTCGGCTTTCCCGGCGAGACGGCCGACGATTTCGAGAAGACCATGATGCTGATCGACGAGATCGGCTTCGACGCGAGCTTTTCCTTCATTTTTAGCCCGCGCCCCGGTACCCCTGCGGCGGAGATGGCCGACGACACGTCGCAGGCACTCAAGACCGAGCGGTTGATGCGCCTGCAGAAGCGCATCGAGGAACTGGCCTTCGCAGTGTCGCAAAGCATGGTGGGCACGGTGCAGAAGGTGCTGGTCGAGGGCCATGCCCGGAAGGATGCTCGCGAACTGGCTGGCCGTACCGCTAATAACCGGGTGGTGAATTTCAAGGGTTCGGAACGCTTGATCGGCCGGTTCATCGACGTGACGATTACGGTGGCGCTGCCGCACAGCCTGCGCGGCGATGTGGTGATCCGCGAGGATTGATCCGAATAAGTCGGCGCTGGCAGGACGGCGCGGTCAGGCCTGGCCGATCAGCCCCCCGAGGCGCTGCACCGCGCTGTCGATCGCATCACTCCACGGATTGCCGCAGTTGAGGCGCAGGCAGTTGCGGTAGAGGCCGCTCGGCGAGAACAAATCGCCCGGTACGAAGGCGATGCCTGCGGCGATCGCCCGCTGCCATAGCCGGGCCGTGTCGACCTCTTCGAGCAGTTCCACCCACAGCACGAAGCCGCCCTGCGGCGTTGCCATGCGCGTGCCGGCCGGGAAGTGGCGCGCGACGGCCCCCATCATCTGCTCCACCTGGCCCTGGAAATGCCGGCGCAAGCCGCGCACCTGCCGCTCGTAGCTGCCGGCTTCCAGCGTTTCGGCCAGCACGCGCTGGGTAATCGGGTTGGTGCCGCCGCTCGCCAGCATTTTCTGCAGGGCGACGGCGCGCTGGTACTTTCCCGCTGCGACGAAGCCGATGCGCAGCGATGGCGACAGCGACTTGGAATACGAAGCGCACAGCATCACGTTGCCGGTAGTGTCGAAGGCCTTCAGCGGCCAGGGGCGCTGCGTGGCGAAACACAGATCGCCGTAGATATCGTCCTCGATCACCGGCACCCGGCGCGCCGCCATCAGTTCCACCAGGCGGCGCTTCGCCGAGTCCGGCATCACGCTGCCGAGTGGGTTGCTGGCATTCGGTACCAGCAACACCACCGCTACCTGGTCGTCGCGGGTGGCGAGGTCGAGCGCCGGCACCGACAGGCCGGTCTGCGGGTCGCAGGGAATTTCCAGCGCCCGGAGGCCGAGGCTCTCCAGCAGTTGCAGCATCACGTAGTAGGCCGGCGATTCCACCGCCACCGTGTCGCCAGGCCGGGTGACGGCGCGCAGGCACAGGCTCAGCGATTCGGTGCAGGAATTGGTGACGACGATTTCCGTGCCTTCGAGCGGCCCGCCCCAGGCCAGCGAGCGCTTGACCAGCTGGCGCACCAGCAGCGGGTCGTTGATGTCGGTGTGGCTGCAACCTTCCAGCAGCTGCGGATGGCGGCGGGCGACGCTGGCGTAGCGGCGGTGCAGGGCGCCGACCGGTAGCAGGCCCGCCGCGGGCAGGGCGGCGCCGAGGGGCACGATGCCCGGCCGCTGGTTGGTGTGCAGCACTTCGATCAGGCGCTGGTTCAAGTCGACCACGACCGGGGCATCGGCTGTCGTGCGCGGACTGGCGGGCGGCGCAGCGGGGGGCCGGGACCGCACGAAAAACCCGGATTGCGGCCGCGCCTCGACCAGCCCGCGCAGCTCCAGCTGGCGCAGCGCCTGCACGGCGGTGGACACCGACACGCGCTTTTCCTCCGCCAGCCTGCGCACTGAGGGCAGGCGCTCGCCGCGGCGCAATACGCCGTCGGCAATCAGGCCGGCGAATTCGTCGGCCAGGCGTTCGTAGCGCAATTCACTCATTGCCAATCCTTTCTGCCCGTACAGTTGTCCGGAGTGACGACCAGTACAGTTAGCCAAAAAACAATCTGTATTGGTCACAATATACTATTTCTACAACTGTATCATTTATTGGCGGCTGCCTACACTGTCTCCACTGTCATCGGAGGCCCTCATGGAAAATCAAGCGATCGCCCTGCAACACAACCGCCCACTCCGCATTGCCGGGCCGACGCGGATCGAGTGCCGCGCCGGGCGCGTCTGGCTGACACAGGCACACGGCGCAGGCGATGTATTCCTGCGCGTCGGGGACAGCTATCGCCTTGACTGGGGAGGGATGGTGCTGGTGGAAGCCCTCGGCAGCGCGCACATCGTCCTGCAGGCGCCGCCATCGCGGCTGCGGCATCTACGTCGCGCGGGAAGATTTTTGCTATCTTCCCTGCATGAACTCATGCGAGCTTTGCGCTGGGCCCGGCGGCGCGGTTCTCTGGCAGGGTAGTCACTGCCGGGTGATTCGCGTCGGCGGCGAAGAGGCCGCCGCCTTTCCCGGTTTCTGCCGGGTGGTCTGGCAGGACCATGTGGCCGAGATGTCCGACCTGACGGTGGCAGAGCGTAAGCACTTCCTGGAGGTCGTCAATGACGTCGAACTGGCTATGCGCGCCGTCGTGCGACCGGACAAGATCAACCTTGCTAGCCTCGGCAATGTCGTCCCCCATCTGCATTGGCATGTGATTCCGCGCTGGAGCGACGACAGCCATTTCCCCGCGCCGATCTGGGCGAGCGCCCGGCGGCCCGTGCCACCGCGCCCGCTGCCCACCGACGACCAACTGCGGGTAGCCCTTGCCGCCCAAAGGAAGGAGCCCGATGAAGCTTGACCTGCCCCCGACCGGAACCGAGCCGCCGCCGCTGTTTGTCGACCTTGAGCAATTCGAGACATGGAAAAAACGCTGCTGCTCTCGAACCCGTTGCAGACACAGGCATAACTGCTGCGCCAGCTGCATCTGCTGAATCGTTACACCCTGGCGACAGACCCCCCGCCTCGCGATGCTGGAAGGGTTGCGCGAGCCCCTCCACTTCGTGCAGACGAAGAGTGCAAAGTAGTTTTCTGGCAAACCTCTTCCTCTTGCGGCATCGGCCAGTTGGTGGCGGTGCAGCCATCCGACGGCCACCCGGCGCATCAAATTGAAGGAAATCATCGAACGCGGGGCCGATTTCGAGCGCGCGAGTTGCGAGGATCTGCCCGAAAAATAAAAAGTCGGCGCTGGCAGGACGGCGCTGATCAGGCAGTCAGCAGCGCGGTAAAGGCTTCGGCCGTCACCGGGCGGCTGAAAAAATAGCCCTGTGCCAGTTCGCAGCCACGCGCCTGCAGGAGCTTGGCCTGGTCGTCGGTTTCGACCCCCTCGGCCACGACCGACAGCCCGAGGCTGTGCGACATGGCAAGGATGGCTTCGACCAGTGCCCGGTCGGCCAGGTCGGTCGCCATGTCGCGCACGAAACTCTTGTCGATCTTGACGTGATGGACCGGAAAGCGTTTCAGGTAGGCCAGCGAGGAATAGCCGGTACCGAAGTCGTCGATCGCCAGTTGCAGGCCGGCCGTCGCGGCGGCGATGAACCATTCCTGGATCGGCGCTGAATCGGCGAGCAGGACGCCCTCGGTGATTTCAAGCACGATCTGGCTCGGCGACAGGTTGAGCTGGGCCAGCACCGTCAACAGATGGCCAATCGATAGTGCGTCAGGCAATTGCCGAACCGAGACATTGACCGCCAGCGTGAGTGAGTGGCCGGCAGCCTGCCACATGGCGAGCTGGCGGCAGCCTTCGGCGAACACCCAGCTGCCGATCTCGCGAATCAGGCCGGTTTCCTCGGCGAGCGGGATGAACTGTTCCGGACTGACGATACCGCGTAGTGGCTGTTGCCAGCGCAGCAAAGCCTCGGCGCCGATGATGCGTCCGCTGGCGAGTTCGATCACCGGCTGGAAATGCAGCGCGAACTCGTGCCGCGCCAGTGCCACCCGCAAATCGGTTTCGAGCGCCCGCCGTTCGTTGGCCACCGTGGTGAGGGTCATCTCGAAGAATTGGGCATTGTTGCGGCCGGCATTCTTGGCACGGTACATCGCCAGGTCGGCATTGCGGAACAGGGTTTCGACATCCTGGCCGTCGTCGGGGAACAGCGTGATGCCGATCGACGCACCGATATGGATTTCGTTACCGTCGAACACGAAGGGTTCGACCAGCTGGGTAATGATTTTTTCTGCTACGACGCCGGCCGCGTCGGAGTCCTCGATGTCGGCCAGCAGGACGACGAATTCGTCGCCGCCGAGCCGCGCAATGGTGTCGGTTTCGCGCACGCACAGGCGCATCCTTTCCGATACCGCTTGCAGCAGCCGATCGCCGATCGCATGGCCGAGCGTGTCGTTCACCTGCTTGAAGAAGTCGAGATCGAGGAACATGACGGCAACGTGGCTGCCTTCCCGGCGCGCCTGCTTGACCGCCTGGCCGAGTCGTTCGGTCAGCAGGTTGCGGTTGGGCAGGCCGGTCAGTGCATCGTAATTGGCACGATAGACGATCTCGGCCTCGCTGCGCTTCTTCTGGGTGATGTCCATGAACAGGGAGATGAATTCGGTGATGCGGCCTTTGCCGTCGCGCACGGCGGAGATGATCTGCCAGACCGGAAACAGTTCGCCGTTCTTGCGACGATTCCAGACCTCGCCTTCCCAGCGGCCGACCTTCTGGAGTTGCGCCATCATATCGTCATAGTAGGCGTCATCGTGACGGCCCGACTTGATCAGGCGTGGCGTCTGGCCAATGGCTTCCTCGGCACTGTAGCCGGTGGTGGCAACGAAGGCGGGGTTGACGCGCTTGATCGTGCTCTGCGGGTCGGTGATCATGACCGACTCGGTGGTCGCCGCGAACAGCGTCGCCGCCTCGCGCAGCGCGCGTTCGGCCTCGACCCGTTCGGTGATGTCGTGCACGATCGAGTAGAGGATGATCCGGTCCTGATAATGGTAAGGGCCGCTATAAACCTCGACGGTGCGGACCCGTCCATCCTTCAGGAGGTGCGGAAAGACGAAGTGATCGCGTTTTTCTCCAAGCGCCTGCATCATCTCTTCCGCCACCTCATCGTGCGACATCTGGTTGATGTCGCCGATCCTGAGGGCCAGCAATTCCTCGTGCGCGTAGCCGTAGTAATCGCTGGCGGCCGGATTGGCGTCGATGATGCGGCCGTCGGTCGGATCGACCAGCAGCATCACGGCACGAGATTCGGTGAAGAAGCCGCGATAGCGGGCTTCGCTCTCCTGCAACGCTACCATCAACTGTTCGAGTTTCTCCTGGTTGATCCGCTGTTCCGTGACGTCGGTATGGGTGCCGATCGTGCGGAGCGGATTGCCCTTCGCATCCCGGCTGACGATGCGGCCCTGGGCGAGCACCCAGCGGTAGTCGCCCGATTTGGTGCGGATGCGGTAAGTGGCGCGATAGCCTGCGCTTTCTTCCTTGTTGTGGCGCTCCATCTCCTCATGCACCTGCGGCAGGTCATCCGGATGGACACGCTCCAGCCATTCTTCGCGACCGGTGCCGATCTCGTCATCGGCGTACCCGAGCATTTCCTTCCAGCGCCGGGAATAATAGGTCTGGCCGGTATGCGCGTTCGCGTCCCACACGCCGTGGCCGGCGCCCTCCAGCGCAAACTGCCAGCGCTCCTCGGCTTCCTTGATGGCGATTTCACGAACCTGCATCTGGATGGCGAGGACATTGAAAGCTTCCGCCAATTCGGCGAATTCGTCGCCGCTGTAGAGTTGGATACGGGTATCGATCTTGCCCCGGATATAGGCCTGCACCCCGTCCAACAGCATTTGCAGCTTGTCGCGGTCGGTCAGGGGCATCGGGAAATCGGCGGATGATTCACGGTACGGAAATATAACCTATTCAGAGGACTGGCTCGTCCGTGTCCAACGGTTCAAGCCATGCCAATTGCCGAGCCAGGACCGTCGGCGTGGCTTCCGAGGCATCGCCCTGGCGGGCGGCGATGCGCCGAGCCAGTTCGTCGGGCGGGGCGTTCGGCGCCAGAATGGCGAACGGCACGCCCAAGCGCCCTGCCAGTGAGCGGAATTGATCGCGCTCGGCGCGCTTGAGGAAGGCAGCATCGACGATCACCGACCAGCCGGCGGTGAGTGCCGCTTCCGCCAGTTCGGCGAGCCGGGCATAGGTGCGGGTGGTGGCCTCCGGTGTGTAAATCGAACCGTCGCTGGTGGCATCCGGAGCAAGGCCGAACAGGCGCTTGCGCTCGACATCCGAGCGTATCCGTACCGTATGCAAAAAGTCGGCGCTGGCGAGACGGCGACTGCTGGCGTGGGTCTTGCCGCAACCCGACGGACCGAAGGTGATTGTCAGTGTTGGCGTGGTAGGTGTCGTCAGGCGGGCGGCCAGCGCGAGGTAACCGGCGGCCTCCTGCCAGTCGGCTGTTTCCCCGCGCAGACCGGCAACCTTCGCGCGCACCATGGCGCGATAGACGAGGTAGAAGCGCAGTACGCTCAGCGCATCGTGGTCGCCGCTCCAGGTCAGCCAGGCGTCAAGCAGCCAGTGGGCGAGGCCGGGCCGGCCATGGTCGAGCAGGTCGAGCAGGGTGAAGGCGATCTCGCTGGCTACGTCGATGTGGCGCAGGTCCGCGTTGAACTCGATGCCATCGAAGGGCACCACCTTGCCGTCAAGCAGCACCAGGTTGCCGAGATGCAGGTCGCCATGGCCCTCGCGGATTTTTCCTGCTGTCCTGCGGCGCGCGAAATTCGGTTCGCAACGTTGCCACTCCGCCTCGGTCCACCTACGCAGGCGCGTCAGCGCTGCGGCTTCGTGCGGTAGCAGGCATGCCAGTTCGTCGAAATTTTCCAGCGCATCGGCACGAATTCTCTCCGGCGTGCCATAAGAAGTCGGCGCTGGCGGGACGGCGTGCTGGAAGGCGTCCAGGTCGCGTGCCAGTTGGGTCAGGTGCGCGCCGCTCAGATTGCCCTGGCTGCTGACATGATCAAGCCGCTGAGCCTCGTCGAAGCGACGCATCCGGACGGCAGGTTCGCCAGCGAGATCAACCACATCGAGATACAAATTCGGTGCAAAGCGTCGATTGAGGCGCAGCTCCTCATGGCAGAAGTGGCGGCGCTGGTCTGCCGTGCCATAGTCGAGAAAGGGCAGGACCAGCGGTTTCTTGAGCTTGTAGGCAAAGTCGCCGGCCAGCAGCACCCAGGAAATGTGCGTCTCGATGCAGCGCTCCAGCGGGGCGGGCAGGGCGGCGACGATTTCGGCAGGGGCTTGCGGCATAATCCCCGCATTATGACCCTGACCGAACTGCGTTACATCGTTGCCCTCGCTCGCGAAAAACACTTCGGCCGCGCCGCCGACAAGTGCCACGTCGCCCAACCGACGCTGTCCGTGGCGGTCAAGAAACTCGAGGACGAACTCGGCCTGATCCTGTTCGAACGCGGCCAGAGCGAGGTGACGATGACGCCGGCCGGCGAACCGATCGTGCGCCAGGCCGAGAAAGTGCTGGCGGAAGCGGCGCGTGTCAAGGAGCTCGCCTCGACGGCGGGCGATCCGCTGGCCGGCCCGCTGCGCCTCGGCGCGATCCACACCATCGGCCCCTACCTGCTGCCGGCGCTGGTGCCGCTGTTGCGCGCGCGCGCGCCGAAGATGCCGCTGATGATCGAGGAGAGTTTCACCACCAAGCTGCTCGAAGCGCTGAAAAACGGCGAACTCGATGTCGCCGTGCTGGCCCTGCCGGTGCAGGAACCCGGCCTGGTGGCCCAGCCCGTTTATGAAGAAGCCTTCCGCGTGCTGGTGCAGGCCGGCCACCCCTGGGCGACGCAGGCCAGTATCGCCGCCGAGCGTCTGCTCGACGAACCGCTGCTGATGCTCGGGCGCGGCAACTGCTTCCGCGATCAGGTGCTCGACCTGTGCAGTCAGGCCGGGGCCGGCGGGCCGCAGGTGCTCGAAGGCTCGTCGCTGGAAACCATTCGCCTGATGGTCGCCTCGGGTGTGGGTATCACGGTGATGCCGGCTTCCGCGGTCGACCGCCTGCCGCCCGACGACCCGCTGCTGCGCGCCGTGCCCTTCGCCGAACCGACGCCGACGCGGCGCGTCGGGCTGGTCTGGCGGGCCAGCTTCCCGCGCCATCAGGCCATCGACCTGGTGCGGCGGGCCTTGCTGGATTGCAAGCTGCCGGGTACCTGGCCGTCAAAATAGCCAGTTGCTATCGCTCTGATTGAAATAATCCGCTGGAATAATGGTTGGCCGCGGCGCACAATCCATCCATCGTCATTGATCCCAAGGAGAACACCATGAAAACCAAAAAATCCGCCCGCATCGACATCGGCATCAGCGACACCGACCGTGCCGCCATCGCCAAGGGCTTGTCGAAGCTGCTGGCCGACAGCTACACGCTCTACCTGATGACGCACAATTTCCATTGGAACGTCACCGGCCCGCAATTCAATAGCCTGCACCTGATGTTCATGGGGCAATACACCGAGCAGTGGAACGCCCTCGACATCATCGCCGAACGCATCCGCGCCCTCGGCCATCCCGCGCCCGGCACCTACAAGGAATTCGTCAAGCTGGCGTCGATCAAAGAGCCGGAAGGCGTGCCGAAGGCCACCGAGATGATCCGCCTGCTGGTCGATGCGCAGGAAGCCACTGCCCGTACCGCGCGCGAACTGTTCGAACTGGTCGATAAGGCCAACGACCAGCCGACCGCCGACGTGCTGACCCAGCGCCTCGACGTGCATGAGAAGACCGCCTGGATGCTGCGCAGCCTGCTGGAAGAGTGACCGCCCACGTTACCTACCAGTTGTTGATCGAAGTGACCCGCCCGCTGCGGGTCCAGGTTGGCCGGTTCGGGAAGTGCGAGTTCCCGGCCGGCCGTTACATTTATACGGGTTCGGCGCGGCGCAATTTCGCGGCGCGTGTCGCCCGCCACCTGCGCCGGGAGAAAACCCTGCGCTGGCACATCGACTACCTGCTGGCTGCGCCGGGCGTGCGTATCGCCGGGGTGCGGCGCTATGTCGAGGATGAATGCGCCATCAACCAGGCGACGCCCGGCAGCACACCGGTTCCCGGCTTTGGCGCTTCCGATTGCCGCGCCGGTTGCGGCAGCCACCTGCACTATCTCGGCCCCTGAATTTCCTCCCGCCTCCGCTTTGTCGCGTTCACGACATTGACGAAATAATTGTTTTATGGAAGTATGCGCATGAAACTATTGTTTCATGCGTTGCCTTGGTTGGGCCGAGGGGAAAAAACTTCCAGTGGAACCGACAATCCAGGAATCGATCATGGCCGTTTACGACTGCCTGCCGCCGGGCGAGCAGAAGCTGGCCGACACGATCCTGGCCCGGTTGAACAATCTTGCCAGTTATTCGGCCACCGAACTGGCGGCTGAAGCCACGGTATCCAAGGCAACGGCAGCCCGGTTTTTCCGCCGCATTGGCTACGCCAGCTTTGGCGATGCGCGGCGCCAGGCCCGCGCCGAAGCACATTTGGCCTCGCCCCTGTATGCCCTCGCCGGCATCAAGGCGAAGGAGCGGGTTTCCGACGGCCTGTCGCGGCATGTGGCCACCGATCTCAAGAATCTCTCCGAAACCTTCAAGCAGTCGAACGTCGCCTCGCTCGCCGAGGCGGTCAGCCTGCTGGCGAAGGCGCCGTGTGTGCGGGTGGTTGGCCTGCGCAATGGCCATTTCGTGGCGGCGCATGCGGCCTATCTGCTCTCGCAACTCAGGGCTGAGGTCGCCAGTCTGCCCGGTGCGGCGCTGACCCCGGCGGAGGATCTTGTGTCACTGGGCCGGGGCGATGCGTTGCTGGTCGTCGATTTCAGGCGGCGTTCCGCCCTGCTGCAGTCGATCGTGGATGCCGGCCGCCACGCCGGTGCGAAGCTGGTCTTCATCGCCAGTCCCGGCACGCCGCCGCTGTCGCGCTCGGGCGACGTCGTGCTGCACTGCCTGACCGAGGGCGGCTCAATCTTCGATTCCTACGTGGCGGCGGTGAGCCTCGTCAATTACCTGTGTGCCGCCGTCGCCCAAAAACTGGGCAAGAAAAGCCGCAAGCGTCTTGAAGCCATTGAAACCCTGCATGCAGCGCTCGGCGATCTCCGGCACTGACCTGCAAACCCCCCACGACACCGTATGAATGCAAAGATGCAAAACCTGGGTGACAAGAGTGCGGTCCTGAGCGCCAGGCTCAACCGCTGGGTCGAACTGCTATGTGCCGCCATTATCGGTGTCCTGGTCATTGATATCTGGATCGGGGTGTTCGGCCGCTATGTTTTCGAATTGCCCGTGACCTGGGCCGAGGAACTGGCGCGTTACCTGATGATCTGGGGTGCGCTGCTGGCTGTTTCCTGCGGGGTCGCGCGCCGCGAGCATGTGGCGGTGACGGCCCTGCTCCATCGCTTTCCGATTCGCATCCGGCGCTGGTTCGACGTGGCCATCGATGCGCTCGCCTTCGCGTTTTTTGCCTTCCTGTGCTACTTCGGTATCGGCATGACCCAGCAGGGTGCCACGCAATTTGCCTCGATCTTCGACATGACGATGGCGATACCCTTTGCCGCCGTGCCGGTTTCCTCGGCGCTGGTGTGCGTCCAACTGGTGCTGATGGGCCTGCGCGATTTCACCGTTGCCGGCCTGCCTGCCCCTTTTGCGGAGGATGAGTGATGATCTGGGTATTGGCAGCGTTCTTCATCCTCCTCGCAGTTGGCGTGCCGATCGGCTATGTGCTGGGCATTGCCGGCGTGCTGGGCATCCTCCAGATCGGCGGCGCCGAAATGCTGGCGATGGCCCCGCAGCGCTACTTCGCCGGCCTGGACCTGTTCACTTTCCTCGCCATGCCGCTATTCATCTTTGCCGGCGAGTTGATGAACAAGGCGGGCATCACCGACCGGCTGGCGAAATTCGCCGATGCACTGGTCGGCCATCTGCGTGGCGGCATGGCACAGTCGTGCATGGTTTCGTCCGTCCTGTTCGCCGGGATCACCGGCGCGGCAGTTGCCGAGGCGGCAGCCTTCGGCAGCACCATGGTGCCGGCGATGGAGAAACAAGGATACAAGCGACCCTTTGCCTGCGCTGTGGTGGTGGCCGGCTCGATCATCGGTCCGACCATACCACCATCGAATCTGATGGTGATCTACGGCTCGATGATGGGTGTCTCGATCGCCAGCCTGTTCGCGGCCGGTATCCTGCCCGGCTTGGTAATGGGCCTGTTCTGCATGGTGGTCATTGCCGGCCTCGGTCGCCGCCTGGGTCTGCCCAAGGGCGGACAGCGCCCGAGCCTGCGCGGCATCCTGGTCGCCTTCAAGGATGCGCTGGCCGCGCTGGTGATGCCGATCATCATCCTCGGCGGCATCATCGGCGGCTTCGTCACCCCGACCGAAGGTGCGGCGATTGCGGTGTTCTATGCGATGCTGCTCGGCATCTTCGTGTTCCGTACCGTCAGGTTCCATGACATCGTCGAGATGCTGGTCAGGACCGCGCGCATCACCGGCGTGGTGTTCCTCATCATCGCTGCGGCCTCGATCCTCAGCTGGTGGATGACCTACATGAAGCTGCCCCAGCTGATCACCGGCCTGTTCCTCGGGCTGACCTCCGACCCGTCGATGATCATCCTGATGATCCTGATCCTGCTGCTGATTCTCGGCATGTTCATGGACATCAACGCCATCCTGATCGTCCTTGGCCCGATCCTCGGTGCGCTGGCCATCTCGATCGGCATGGACCCGGTGCAGACAGGCATCATGATCGTGCTGGCGCTCAACATCGGCCTGATGACGCCGCCGGTCGGTGCCAGCCTGTTCGTCCTGAGTTCGATTACCGGCGCGAAGATCGAAGACATCACCAAGGCCATGTGGCCGTTCGTGATCGCCGAGGTCGCCGTGTTGTTCATCGTTGCCTACTGGCCCAGCCTGACGCTCACCATGCCGCGTCTGATGGGCTTGTGATTTTTCCGTTTCACCCACCCTAGCCCCAATGGAGGTCTTTACCATGCACATGTTCAAGTCAGTTGCAATTGCTGCAGCACTCGCCGTTTCGGTCGGCATGATGCCGGCTACGGCCTTCGCCGAAAAAACCATCAAGCTGGCCCATCTGAACAAGAACGATCCCTTCGACAATGGCACCGGCGCCATGGCCGTGGTGTTCAAGTCGCTGGTCGAGTCCGGTACCAACGGCGAGGTCAAGGTCGAGATTTTCCCTGACGGCCAGCTCGGCAAGGACAACGAGGTGATCCAGCAGGTCAAGTCCGGTGTCGTGCAGTCGTCGATTTCCTCGGTGGGTGGCATTGCCTCGGTCTACCCGATGATTGGCGTGCTCGACGTCCCCTTTGCCTACCCGAACATCGCGGCGACTTATCAGGTATTCGATGGCCCCTTCGGTAAGAAACTGGCGGCCGACATCACCAAGAAGACCGGCCTCGAAGTATTGGGTTTTGGCGATTCCGGCGGTTTCTTCGCTTTCAGCAACTCCAAGCGTCCGATCAAGTCACCCGACGACATGAAGGGCCTGAAGATCCGCACCATGGGTCTGGAATCGCACAAGTCGGTGGTCAGCAGCATGGGTGGCCAGCCGGTGGCGATCAACTGGGCCGAGGTCTATACCTCGCTGCAAACCGGCGTGGCGGACGGCCAGATGAACCCGATCCCGATCGTCAAGTTCGCCAAGTTTGACGAAGTGCAGAAGTACCTGACCCTGACCAACCACTTGTTCACACCTTATGTCTGGATCATGAACAAGGGCGCTTTCGATAGCCTGTCGGCTCAGGAGAAGGAAGTCGTCAAGGCAGCAGCCGAATCGGCCATCGTTGCCTGCCGCGGCATCAACCGCATCATCGAGGCCTCCGAGCGCGGTTTGCCGGCACTCGCCCAAAAGATGCAGGTCTACACCCCGACCAAGGCCGAGATTGCCAAGTTCCGCGAACTGGCCCAGCCGGCGGTCAAGGCGCAGATCGCCAAGAGCTATGGCAAGGAAGGCGAAGCCCTGATGGTTGAGTTCCTGGCGGCGATCGACAAGGCTGCCAAGGACTGATGGGCAACATGACCAACGCCAGCCTGACGGCGTTGCGCATCGATGCGGGTCGCCTGGCGGCCCGTATCGATGCTCTTGCTGCAGTCGGCGCGATTGAGGGCGGCGGAGTCTGTCGCCTGGCGCTGAGTGACGCGGATCGTGCCGGGCGCGACCTCGTGGTCGGCTGGATGAAGGAATTGGGTCTGTCGGTCAGCATCGACATGATCGGCAACGTTGTCGGCGTGCGTGCCGGTAACGAGTCCGGACCGCCGGTGATGGCCGGGTCGCACATCGATACCGTCAAGACGGGCGGCCGCTACGACGGCAACCTGGGGGTACTCGCCGGTTTGCAAGTGATCCAGACCCTCAATGACGCGAACATCGTTACCCACCGCCCGCTGGCGGTGGCTTTCTTCACCAACGAAGAAGGCGCGCGCTTCAATCCGGACATGATGGGCAGCCTCGTCTATGTCGGTGGCCTGCCGCTGGCAACGGCGCTGGCGACGGTCGGCATCGACGGCCAGGCGGTCGGCGACTGCCTGGAAAAAGTCGGCTATGGCGGGACGGCACCGGTCGGCCAGCCGCAGGTGCATGCCTATGTGGAACTGCATGTCGAGCAGGGGCCGGTGCTCGACAGCGAGGGCATCACCATCGGGGCGGTCGAGGGGGTGCAGGGCATTTCCTGGACTGAATTCACGGTGACGGGCGTGTCCAACCACGCCGGCACCACGCCGCTGCGCCTGCGCCACGATGCGGCTTATGTTGCCTGCGCCGTCGCCAGCGAGGTGCGCGAGATCGCCCACGCGCTGGGCGGCGACCAGGTCGCGACGGTCGGTTCCATCCAGCTGTCGCCCAATTTGGTGAATGTCATCGCCAACCAGGCGATCTTCACCGTCGACCTGCGCAACACCGACGAGACCCGGCTACAAGAAGCAGAACGCCTGCTGCATGAATTCGTGGCGGCGATTGCCGCGGCGGAAGGCGTCACGGTCAGTCACCGCATGCTGGCGCGTTTTGAACCGGTGGCCTTTGACCCGACAGTGGTCGGGCTGGTCGAAGACACCGCACGGCAACTCGGCCATACGGTGCGGCGGCTACCCAGCGGTGCCGGCCACGATGCGCAGATGCTGGCGCGGATCTGCCCGGCCGGCATGATCTTCGTGCCCAGCGTTGCTGGCATCAGCCACAACGTCAAGGAATTCACCGCGCTGCCCGACCTGGAGGCGGGTGCCAACGTGCTGCTGCACACGCTACTGAAGCTGTCGAACTGAAAAAATCAAAACGAGAAGAGAGAAGAGGCATGACAAGAATCATCAAGCTCGGGGCGGCGCAGCTTGGCCCGGTCCAGCGCAGCGACAGCCGGGAAAGCGTCGTCAGGCGCCTGCTCGAACTGCTGCGCGAAGCGGCCGTGATGTCCTGCGATGTGGTGGTGTTTCCCGAACTGGCGCTGACCACGTTCTTTCCGCGCTGGTACATGGAAGACCAGGCCGAGGTGGATAGTTTCTTCGAGCACGCGATGCCTGGGCCGCTCACCCGCCCGCTATTCGAGGAAGCCAGGAAACTGGGCATCGGCTTCTATCTCGGCTATGCCGAGCTGACCGAGGAGGAGGGGCGGGCACGCCGCTTCAACACCTCCATTCTGGTCGACAAGACCGGCACGATCGTCGGCAAATACCGCAAGATCCACCTGCCCGGCCATGCCGAGCACGAGCCCTGGCGGCGTTTCCAGCACCTCGAAAAACGCTATTTCGAAGTCGGCAACCTCAACTTCAACGTGACGCGCGCCTACGGCGGCATCATTGGCATGGCGATCTGCAACGACCGCCGCTGGCCGGAAACGTATCGTGTCATGGGCCTGCAAGGGGTCGAGATGATCCTGCTCGGTTACAACACGCCGGTGCACAACCCGCCCGCGCCGGTGCATGACAATCTCTCGCACTTCCATAACCAACTGGTGATGCAGGCGGGTGCCTACCAGAACGGCACCTGGGTGATCGGCGTGGCCAAGGCCGGCTGTGAGGAAGGCTGCGACATGATCGGCAACAGTTCGATCATCGCGCCCTCGGGCGAGATCGTCGGCAGTTGCACTACGCTGGGCGATGAACTGGTCGTAGCGCGCTGCGACCTCGACCTGTGCAATTCCTACAAGAACAGCGTGTTCAATTTCGCCGTGCATCGACAGCCGGAACACTACCGCATGATCGTCGAGCGCAAGGGTGCGATCCTCCCGCCGGAATGAAAATCAAGTGGTTCTATCGCTGCGCCGGCTGCGGCGCGACCTACGAGATTGCTCCGGGCCGCTACCTGTGCGACGTCTGCGCGACCACGCAGCAGCCGGAACGGCCGCTGGCCGGCATCCTCGAAGTGGAGTGGGAGGGCACGCCCGAACCCGGTGCCACTCCCCTGCCCGTGGCGGGAGCGTGGTTGCCGTCGGTCCCGGTCGGCAACACGCCGCTGTGGGCGCCGGAACGGCTACGGCGTGAATTGGCCGCGCCCGGCCTGTGGCTCAAGGACGACACCTGCAACCCGTCGGGATCGTTCAAGGATCGCGCCTCCTGGCTGGTCGCCGGCTTTGCCCGGCAGCATGGCGTGCAGGAAATCGTGCTGGCCTCGACCGGCAATGCGGCATCGAGCATGGCGGCGGTGGGCGCGGCGGCCGGCTTGCGCGTCAAGGTGTTCCTGCCGGCCAGCGCGCCGGTGGCCAAGCGCATCCAGGTGCTGCAATACGGGGCCGCGCTGATTCCGGTCGACGGCACTTACGACCAGTCTTTCGATCTTTCCCTCGAATACTCGCAGCGGACCGGTTCGCTGTCGCGCAATACCGCCTACAACCCGCTGACCATCGAGGGCAAGAAAACCGTTGCCTACGAGATCGTCGCCGACCTCGAACAAGCGGGTGCCGTTACCCCCGACCATGTGTTCGTGCCGGTAGGGGACGGGGTCATTCTCGCTGGCGTTTATCGCGGCTTCGAAAACCTGCTCCGGCTGGGTCGCATCGCCCGGATGCCGACCGTCTGGGCCTGCCAGGCAGCCGGGTCGAGCGCCATCGCGCGGGCGCTGGCCTCGGGCCGCAGCGGTGCGGAGGCCTTTGACGATCCCCGATCATCGAATACGGTGGCGGATTCGATTGCCGTCGATGTGCCGCGCAACGGCCTGCACGCCCTGGCCAAGTTGCAGCGCTACGGTGGCCAGGCCGTCACGGTGTCGGACAGTGAAATTCTCGCCGCACAAAAAACACTTGCGGCCGGTTCGGGTCTGTTCGCCGAACCGTCATCGAGTGCGGCCTTCGCCGCCTGGCTGAAGGTACGCGAGCGCATTGCCCCGGAACAGCAATGCGTGGTGCTGATCACCGGTTCCGGTTTGAAGGACATCAAGTCCGCGGCACAAGGCCTCGGACTTGACACTTGAGGACATCCCATGATCGACCTGCACATCAATGCCGCCCAGCGGAAAAAGAACATCCAGCGCTGCCGCGAGAACGGCATCCTCCTGCCCACCTACGCGCAGATGCGCGACCCGGCGCTGATTCCCGATTCCATCAAGCAGGAACTGGCCAACGTCGGCCTATGGGATGTGCATGTGCGCAACCTATTCCGCATCAACTGGCACAACGCGCCGCAGGAGCGGGGCGGTGGTTTTGGCGGGGTGAATTTCGTCGAGCTGCCGTCCATTATCACCGGCACCCAGGCACGTATTGTGGGCATCGTCGGCAAGTGGTTCCCGACCGGGGCGCACAAGGTCGGCCCGGCGATTTCCTGTTTGCTGCCGGAACTGGTCACCGGGCGTTTCGACCCGACCACCCAGAAGGCGGTATGGCCCAGCACCGGCAACTACTGTCGCGGCGGCGCCTACATCTCGCGCCTCTTGTCCTGCCCGTCCGTCGCCATCCTGCCGGAAGGCATGTCGCAGGAACGCTTTGCCTGGCTGCGTACCATGGCCGAGGAAGTGATCGCCACGCCGGGCTGCGAATCCAACGTCAAGGAAATCTTCGACAAGTGCATCGAGCTGGAGCGCACGCGGCCCGAAGCGGTGATCTTCAACCAGTTCGACCAGTTGCCGAATGCGCTGTGGCACTACAACGTCACCGGCCCGGCGATGGCCGAGGTGTTCCGGCAGATCGCCCGCCCCGGTGACTGCGTTGCCGGCGCGGTGCTGTCCTCCGGCTCCGCCGGCACGATGTCGGCCGGCTCCTACCTGCGCGATCACTTCCCCGGCAGCAAGGTGGCCGTCGGGGAAGCGCTGCAATGCCCGACCATCCTGGAAAACGGCTTTGGCGACCACCGCATCGAGGGCATCGGCGACAAGCACATTCCCTGGATTCACAATATGCGCGAAACCGACATGGCGATCGGCGTCGATGACGAACTGCCGATCCGCTTCATGCGGCTGTTCAACGATCCGGCTGGTCAGCGCCGGCTGGCGGAAAACGGCGTCAGCCAAGCGATCCTTGACCAGTTGGAGTGGATGGGGATTTCGAGCATCGGCAACCTGATCAGCGCGATCAAGTTCGCCAAGTACTACGAGTTGGGCGAGCAGGATGTAGTGTTTACGGTGTTCACCGATTCGATGGCGATGTACCAGAGCCGCCTCACGGAACTCGATGCCGAGCGCGGCCGTTACGACCAGCGCCAGGCCGACCGCGATTATGATCGCCTGTCCGGCCTGTCGATCGACCATGTCCTCGAACTTTCGCATATCGACCAGCGCCGCGTGCACCAGCTCAAGTATTTCTCCTGGGTCGAGCAACTCGGCAAGTCGGTCGACGAGTTGCGCGCCCAGTGGAGCGACCACCGCAACTACTGGGGCTGCCTGCGTACCCAGTCGGCCGAACTCGACCGGTTGATTGAGGACTTCAACGCCGAAGTGCTGGCCGGGTGAAATCGCTTAAGGCGCTCTATCGCATCGGGCTCGGTCCCTCCAGCAGCCACACCATGGGGCCGCGCATCGCGGCGGAGGCATTTGCGGCATCGTTGCCGGTGGTGGTAGCCATTCGGGTCACGCTTTACGGCAGCCTGGCGGCCACCGGTCGCGGCCACCTGACGGATCGCGCCGTCAGCATGCCGTTCGCGCCACTGCCGGTCGAGATCGTCTGGTTACCGGAACAGCGCCTGCCATACCACCCGAATGGTCTGCGCTTCGAGGCCCTCGATGCTGCCGGTCAGGTTGTCGCCGAACGTAGCGTCTATTCCGCCGGGGGCGGCGCCCTGCTAGATGAGCAGGGCCGACCCGAGAGCTGGGCCGACGTTTATCCCTACGCCGGCATGAACGAGGTGCTGGCCGCCTGCGAAGCGGAAGGCCTGCTGATCTGGGAACTGGTTGGCCGGCATGAGAGCGAGGCGATCGGGCCATATCTGCAAACGATCTGGGCCACCATGCAGCGCGCCATCGAAACGGGCCTCAACGCCGAGGGTCGGCTGCCGGGCAGCCTGAATGTGCCGCGCAAGGCCGCTGCCTACCATGTGCGGGCGCAAAGCCTGGCCGGCTATTTCGGCCAGACGGCGACGCTGTTCGCCTATGCGCTGGCGGTCTCCGAAGAAAATGCCGCAGGTGGCGAAGTGGTGACGGCGCCCACCTGCGGCGCCAGCGGGGTGTTGCCGGCGGTGCTCTTGTTCCTGCAACGGCAGTCGAAGCTGTCGAAGGAAAAGATACTCCACGCCCTTGCCACGGCGGGCCTGATCGGCAACATCGTCAAGCGCAACGCGTCGATCTCCGGGGCCGAAGTCGGCTGCCAGGGCGAGGTGGGCACGGCCTGCGCGATGGCTGCCGCCGCTGCCGCACAACTGCTGGGCGGTTCGGTACGCCAGATCGAATACGCCGCCGAGATGGGGCTGGAACATCACCTAGGTCTGACCTGCGACCCGATCGGCGGCTATGTGCAGATTCCCTGCATCGAACGCAATGCCATCGCTGCCGTGCGCGCGGTCGATTGCGCCGCCTATGCGCTGCTGTCGGATGGCCGGCACATCGTCTCATTCGACGAAGTGGTGCGAACCATGTGGGAGACCGGTTGCGACATGAAGGCGATCTACCGGGAAACCGCGGCGGGCGGGCTGGCCAAGGCCCATGACCTGCGCAAGGGGGGCAGCCGGGTTTCCCATCCATGGGTAGCTGAGCACTCCCCGGACACCGTCCCGCCAGCGCCGACTTTTATGGGAAGCGCTGCCGCAGCCAGTCCAACATGGCCTGCGCCGGAATGCGCCAGTCGGCTTCCAGCATCAGGCCGTGGCCCATGTCAGGGAAGATCGTAGCCCGCGCCCCGTAGCTGCGCGCGGTCATCTCGACCAGTGATGCGGGGATGATAATGTCCTGTTCGGCGCCGAGGATCAACAGGTCTTCGCGTCCGTCTGGCAGATGGGCCAGCACCCGGTTCGGACGCGGCAGGTTGAACAGCATCATGTCCCAGATGGCGCGGTGCGACTCGGGCTGGGCCAGATGGTAGTAGCGCGTCAGTTCCTTCAGCGCGACCGGCTGGGCGAACAGCGCATTGCGCAACCCGTCGATGGACACTTCGCCCCCGCTCATCAACTGGTTGAGATCGGCAAAGACGCTGGGGTGGCCGAACAGCATGCCAATGGCCGATGCGGCCAAGCCCTGGGGGGGAACCGAGCACATCAGGATGGCAGCGGGGGCGGCGTGCTCTTCCAGATACTTCTGCAAGACGAAGCCACCCATCGAGTGGCCGATCAATACCGGCGGTGCGGGCAGCCCGGCAATCGTCTCGACGACATCCTCGACGTAATTACTGATCGAATAATGGTCGAGGTGCTCGCGCCGCCGGCTGGCACCATGACCGGAAAAACTCAGCGCATGACTGTGAAAACCGGCGGCGGCAAAGAACGGCAGGCTGTATTCCTGCCAGCACCAGGCGGCGGTATAGGCGCCATGGAGAAACAGCAGTGGCGGGGCGCCGGGGCGCGGTTTTTTCGGGGTGGCGGAGAGAAGTTCGAGCTTGTCGGCATGGCGTGAGTTCATCGGTGGATTCTAGTTTACCGTCATGCGAAAATTCCGCGCTGGCGCGGAATAAGGACATTCAGGGCCGTTAAGGCACCTTCTCCCTGTCCGGGCGGGCGGGGTGGTTGCGACAGGCCTGATGCAGGAAATCGATGTGTTCGCGGTAATTCGCACAGCCATGGCACATCAGCAGGTGCAGCTTCAGGTCGAGGCGCTGCCTGAAACCCAGCGGGCGGTCCTGGGATTCTGAAATCAGGTGGGTGATTTCCTTGCAGCTCAGCATCATGCTTCTCCTCTCCCAAACCAGCTTTTTTCGAGGCAGGACCGCAGTTGGTGGCGCGCCCGATGGAGGATCACATAGCAATTACCCTGGCTGATCTGCAACTCGCGGCAAATTTCCGCCAGATCCAGTTCGAGAAATTCGCGCATCATGAAGACGCGGCTGGTATGCGCCGGCAGGTGATTCAGGCAGACATCGAAAACGCGCCAGAACTGCGATTGCCGTAGCATTTCCTCCGGGTCGCCCCAGTCGGCGGGCCGGTTTGCCGGCGTCCAGTGACCGTTCTCCTTGAACAGCCGGTCGAAGGCCTGGTCGAATTCCTCCTCCTCGCCCGCGAGTGCGGAGATGTTGGTGCTGCGTTCGCGACCGCGCAGAGCGTCGACGATCTTGTTCTTCAGGATCGAGAACAACCAGGTTTTCAGCGCGGCACGGCCGGCAAATTGCTCTTGCCCGACAAAGGCACCGATCAAGGTTTCCTGCACGACATCCTCCGCGAGTTGGTCGTCGCGCAATTGCAGGCGCGCAAAGCGCAACAGGTCGGGACGAAAGGCAGCCAGTTCATCGTTGATCGAGATCATCGCGCCATGCTACGCCGGAACAGCGCATCGACGGAGAGCTTGCCCGGGCCGGCGAGGATCAGCGGCAGCAGCATGGCCAGGAAGATCAGCGGCAGCTTGTAGTTGCCGTGGCCTTTGTCGGTCAATGCGTAGCCTTGCGCCAATTCGGCCAGTGTCGCCCACTCGGCCGGCCAGTGCACGCTGGCGATGGCGACGAGGGTGAGGATGAACAGCGAGGCGCCGAAGAAGCGCGTGCCGAGGCCGATCACCAGCGCGATGCCGCCCAGCAGTTCCGACCAGGTGGCCAGTTGCCAGCTGATGTCCGTCGGCACCAGGTTGAAGGGGAAGAGGAAGCTGGCGTGAATCTCGGCGAACCAGTTCTCGCCGCGAAACTTCTCCAGCCCGGACTCGAAATATTCCCAGCCGAGGATCAGGCGCAGGCCGAGCAGGCCGACCCACAGTCCGCCGGCATCGATGCCGGCGAGTGCCTTGCGCGCGAGGGCCTTCATGTGTGGATTCCAAGGATGGCGCCGGCGGCGCGCAAAGCTTCGAGCTGCACCGCCCCATGCGCGACGACGGCAGCGGGATCGGGATGGCTGATTTCCCGTGCCACCTGCCGGCAGGCTTCGCCTCCTGTTTGGCTGCCCTGCAACAGCAGGTCGACGAGCCGCGCGCTGACGCGGTTCAGCTCGACGAAGCGCACGACATCATCGCGGTCGCGCAACACCAGCAGCCGGACCGATTGCGGCTTGCGCGGCCGGTAATCGGGGCCGATGCGCTGCACCGGCCAGGCATAGGCGAGATTCATCAATGCCGGCGCTAGCACGGGCACGCCGGCCAGCAGGTCGCCCTTCGGGTCGTGGGCGGGCGTGGCGACCTCCATCACGTCGAGCGCCAGATCCACCCACTCATAGTGGGCCAGATCCCCGAGCCAGGCCGGACCGGCAGTGCCCTTGTCTGCGGCGAGCAGCCAGTCGAGGAACGCGCGCGGGATCTCGCGGAACCACGGCGTCCGGCAGCGCGCTTCCCGGAAGAAAGCGCGCTGGAGCCGGCGCCAGCGCCGCGCGCCGAGCACGGCGCGCGTCACCGGGTAGCAGGCGTCGAGGAAGCCGGTGAGGTTGTTGAGCAGCAGCTCGCCGTAGAGGGCGGCGGGCCGTGCCGGCACGCCGGCGGGACGGGGGGCGCGGTGCGGGTCGCGCAGGTGGCGGCCGAATTCGTGCTGGAACTGCTGGAAGGCGTACATCAGGTGGCCTTTCTCGCCGGCTGGCAGCGGCCCTGCGCGGCGGCGATCTGCGCCACTTCGCCCGCCAGATCGTCCAATGCGGGGAGGTTGAAATCGCGTTCGAGGCAGGTCGGCTGCGGGCCGACGCGCGCATACACGGCGTCGAGCAGCGCCCATACCGGGTCGATCACCGGTGCGCCGTGCGTATCGACCAGCAGGCCATCCGGTTCGACGTAATGGCCGGCCATGTGCAGGTAGCAGGTCCGCTCCAGCGGCAGTGCGTCGATGAAGGCGAGCGGGTCGAAGCCGAAGTTGCGGCTGTTCACATAGACGTTATTCACATCCAGGTGCAGCAGGCAGTCGGCTTCCCCGATCACCGCGCGGATGAATTCGGCCTCGCCCATCTCGGCGCCCGGCGGGGCGACGTAGTAGGAGGCGTTTTCGATGCCCAGGCGCAGGCCGAGGATGTCCTGCGCCTGGCGGATGCGGCCGGCGACCCAGCGCACGGCATCGCCGGTGCAGGGGATCGGCAGCAGGTCGTAGAGGTGGCCATCGTCGCCGCACCAGGAAAGGTGTTCGGTATAGAGGGACATACCGTGCGCGCGCATGAAAGTGCCGATGCGTTCGAGCAGGTCGACATCCAGCGGCCGCAGGCCGCCGAGGTCGAGCGAAAGGCCGTGGCAGACAAAGGGGAAGCGCTCGGTAAATTCTCGCAGATGCTTCGCCGAACGGCCGCCCATGCCGGCCCAGTTCTCCGGGGCCAGTTCGAAGAAATCGATCGGGGGTGGCACGCCGGCCTTCAGGGCGGGGATCATCTCCCGCCTGAAGCCGAGGCCAGCACCGGAAATCCGGGCTGTTGTCATCGTGGCAGCCTTACTTCTTGGCGCCGCAGGAAGCATCCTTTTTCTTGTCGGCGCCGCAGGAAGCATCCTTTTTCTTGTCGGCGCCGCAGTTGGCATCTTTCTTTTTGTCGCCGCCGCAACTGGCGTCCTTCTTCTTCTCGCTGGTCTTGGCGGCACCGCATTTGGCCTCACCGCATTTGCCGTCGGTTTTCTTGTCGGCTTGGGCAAGTTGGTAGCCGCTCCCAAGCTTGGTCATCCCGAAGGGATTGTCCGCCGCCTGCGCAGGGGAGAGGGCGGCGTTGGTCACTAAGGCAACGCCGGTGGCGAGCATCAGCCGGGTTTTACGGTTTTTCATGTGGGTCTCCTGTAGGGGTTGAGGGTGTTGCAACGATTAGACGAAGCGACAGCTCATTTCTTACAGGATTACTCGGAAATATTTTTTCCGGGTTCGCCCGGTTTCCCTGCCACCCCTGGCAGGGTCTTATTCCAGATTCTGCACCTGCTCCCGCATCTGCTCGATCAGCAGTTTGAGTTCCAGCGCGATGGCGGTCACCGCCGCCGACACGGATTTCGAGGCCAGCGTGTTGGCCTCGCGGTTGAGTTCCTGCATCAGGAAGTCGAGACGCTTGCCGACGGCACCACCCTTGTCGAGCACGCGCTCGACCTCGCCGAGGTGGGTGATCAGGCGGGCGAGCTCTTCGGCGACATCGATCTTGGCGGCAAACACGCCGATTTCCTGGCGGATGCGGTCTTCATCCAGATTGGCGACGGCCTCGCGCAACTTGGTCGCCAGCCGTCCGGTGTAGTCGGCGATGGCGGTGGGCACCATCGGTTCGACCTTGGCAATCTCGGCACGCATGCGGGCCGTGCGCTCGCGCAACACGTCGCCCAGGCCCGCGCCCTCGCGTGCCCGGCTGGCGAGGAATTCCGCCAGCACGGCGTCGATCAGGGCGGAACATTCCACCTGCAGCCGTTCCGGCGTGGCCGCCTCGCTGGTCAGCACACCCGGCCAGCGCAAGACTTCGGCGACGGTCAGCGGCGCGGCGGTGGGCAGCGCGGCGCGCACATCGGTTTCGAGGGCGGCGAGTTGTTTCATCAGGGCGAGATTCGGTGCCAGTTGCGGCGTGGCGGCATCGTTGGGTTGCAGGTAGAGCCGGCAATCGAGCTTGCCGCGGCCGATGGCGGCGGTCAGGCGCTCTCGAATGGGCATTTCGAGGAAACGCAGTTCCTCGCCGCAGCGGAAATTGAGGTCGAGAAAACGGCCATTGACGCTTTTCAGTTCGAGGTGCAGGTTGGCGTGGCCGAGGTCGCGGTCGAGGGCGGCATAGCCGGTCATGCTGTGAATGCTCATGGGCGGTATTCCTTGCAGTGAAGCGGGCGAGCTTACCTTAAACAGGCTGCCGGAACCGCTCCGGCGAGAACTACAATGTGCCTTGATGCCACCCCCGCAAACCAACCAACCCCTGCCGCCTGGTCACGTCATCGACGGCTACCGCTTCGAGCGCCATCTCTCGGTGGGTGGGTTTCCCATCGTCTATCTGGCTAACGATCCGGACCTGCGCCCCACCTACACGCCGGGTTATGCCGCGCCCGAGCAATATGGCAACCTCGGCCACATGGGTGACCAGGGACCGTGGACCGCCGACGATTTCACGCGCATCCTCAATACTACCCACACCCGTTTGCACAGCAAGGATTCGCCATGACCCAAAGAACCGACCAACGCGTCGCCGACATGCTGCGCCCGCTGACCATTACCCGCCACTACACGCGCCACGCCGAGGGCAGCGTCCTCGTCGAATTCGGCCACACCAAGGTGCTGTGCACCGCCAGCGTCGAGGAGCGCGTGCCAGGTTTCCTCAAGGGCAGGGGCTCCGGGTGGGTCACGGCCGAATACGGCATGCTGCCGCGCTCCACGCATACGCGCACCGACCGCGAAGCCGCCAAGGGCAAGCAGTCCGGCCGCACCCAGGAAATCCAGCGCCTGATCGGTCGCAGCCTGCGCGCCGTCACCGATCTGACCGCACTGGGCGAACGCCAGATCACCCTCGACTGCGATGTGCTGCAGGCCGACGGCGGCACCCGCTGCGCCGCCATCAGCGGCGCCTGCGTGGCCCTGCACGACGCCCTCTCCGGCCTCGTCGCCGCCGGCAAGCTGGCCGCGCATCCGATGAAGGACTTCGTGGCTGCCGTGTCGGTCGGCATCGTTGCTGGCACGCCCGTGCTCGACCTCAACTACGACGAGGATTCAAGCTGCGATACCGACATGAACGTGGTGATGACCGGCGCCGGCGGCATGTGCGAAATCCAGGGTACGGCTGAAGGTGCCCCCTTTACCCGCGCCGAACTCGACGCCCTGCTCGCGCTGGCGGAAAAAGGCATCGGCGAGATCATCAATGCCCAAAAGTCGGCGCTGGCGGGACGGCAGTAGGCGATGTTCGAGCAGGCCTTCCGCAACATCGACGACGTTCTCTGGAAAGAGGCCGGCTGCACCACCGAGCTCGACTACACCGAGCAGACCTCCTGGCTGCTGTTCCTAAAATACCTTGATGGGCTGGAACAGGACAAGGCGGCCGAGGCCGCGCTGGAAGGCAGGAAATACAGCTACATCCTCGACGCCCCCTACCGCTGGGAAAGCTGGGCCGCACCGAAGAACGAAAACGGCAAGCTCGACCACAACCGGGCGCAAACCGGTGACGACCTGCGCGATTTTGTCGACCGTAAGCTGTTTCCCTACCTGAATGGCTTCAAGCAGCGCGCCAGCGGGCCGAACACCATCGAATACAAGATCGGCGAAATCTTCGGCGAGATCAAGAACAAGATCCACAGCGGCTACAACTTGCGCGAGATCATCGATCACATCGACGAGCTGCGCTTCCGCTCGCAGGCCGAGAAGCACGAACTCTCGCACCTCTACGAAGCCAAGATCAAGAACATGGGCAACGCCGGGCGCAACGGCGGCGAGTACTACACGCCGCGCCCGCTGATCCGCGCCATCGTGCAGGTGGTCAGGCCGCAGATCGGCGAGCGCATCTACGACGGCGCCTGCGGCAGCGCCGGCTTTTTGTGCGAAGCCTTCGACCATCTCAAGGCCGGCAAGCTCACCACCAGCGACCTGAAGACGCTACAGGACCGCAGTTTTTACGGCATCGAAAAGAAGTCGCTGGCCTACGTCATCGCGATCATGAACATGATCCTGCATGGCATCGAGGCGCCCAACATCGCGCACACCAACACGCTGGCCATGAACCTCGCCGACGTGCAGGAAAAAGACCGTTTCGACGTCATCCTCGCCAATCCGCCCTTCGGCGGCAAGGAGCGCAAGGAGGTGCAGCAGAACTTCCCGATCCGCACCGGCGAGACGGCTTTCCTGTTCCTCCAGCACTTCATCAAGCTGCTCAAGGCCGGCGGCCGCGCCGGCGTGGTGATCAAGAACACGTTTCTGAGCAACACCGACAACGCCTCGGTCAGCCTGCGCAAGTTGTTATTGGAAAGCTGCAACCTGCACACCATCCTCGATTGTCCCGGCGGCACCTTCCAGGGCGCGGGCGTCAAGACCGTCGTGCTGTTCTTCGAGAAAGGCGCGCCGACGCGGCAGGTCTGGTACTACCAGCTCGACCCCGGCCGCAACCTCGGCAAGACCAACCCGCTCAACGACGCCGACCTCGCCGAGTTTGTCGAACTGCAAAAGACCTTTGCCGACTCGCCGAAAAGCTGGACGGTAAAAGTCGGCGCTGGCGGGACGGCAAGCTACGACCTCTCGGTGAAGAACCCCAACGGCGGCGAGGCCGTCGCCCACCGCAGCCCGCAGGACATCATGGACGAAATCGCCGCGCTGGATGCCGAGAGCGCGGAAGTGCTGGCGAAGATCAGGGCGATGCTGTGAAGGCTGGGTGGCAACGCAAGACCATCGACGCGGTTTGCGAAGTGGTCAACGGCGGAACACCAAAAACATGTGTGCCCGAGTATTGGGATGGGCCACATCAGTGGATCACTCCCGCCGAGATGGGAAAGCGGGCTACGCCTTACGTCGACCAAACCGAGCGCACCATCACCGATGCCGGCTTGCAGAACAGTTCTGCAAGGCTGCTGCCTGCTCAGTCAGTCATCCTTTCATCGCGCGCACCGATAGGCCACTTGGTCATCAACACGGTGCCGATGGCCACCAACCAAGGTTGCAAAGGGTTGGTGCCGAAAGCCGAGCTTGACTGCAAATACCTCTACTACTACTTGGCAAGCATCGTTCCGCTGCTCAACGACTTGGGAACGGGTGCCACATTCAAGGAACTTTCAGGCGGGAAGCTGAAGGAAGTGCCGATTCCGCTTCCCCCGCTCCCCGAACAACACCGCATCGTCGCCATCCTCGACGAAGCCTTCGACGGCATCGCCACCGCCAAGGCCAACGCCGAACAGAACCTCCAGAATGCCCGCGCGTTGTTTGAAAGCCATCTGCAAGCGGTTTTCGCAGACGCTTGGGAGATGTGCGAACTGGTAGCGCTTGCAGACTTGGCGACTGACATTACAGACGGCGACCACATGCCACCACCAAAGGCGGCAAGCGGTGTGCCATTCATTACCATCGGCAATGTCGCCAAGGACTCCCGCACTATCGATTTCTCCGATACGTTCAAGGTATCGCGTGAGTATTTCGACTCCCTGAAGCCAAACAAGAAACCCAGAGTTGGCGATGTCCTTTACACGGTGACCGGTTCATTTGGTATTCCAGTCTTTCTCAAAGAGCAGCAAGACTTTTGCTTTCAGCGCCACATTGGCCTCGTGCGTCCAAAATCTGATGTCCGCAGTGAATGGCTCTACTATTTGCTCATGTCGCCGCAGATCGTTCGGCAGGCAAACGATGGCGCGACCGGAACGGCTCAGAAAACAGTTTCCCTCAAGGTACTGCGCGGTTTTGAAGTTCCTCGACTACCGATGGCCGTCCAAGAGGCAATGACAGCAAAACTCAGTACCCTCGCTGCCGAAACCCAACGCCTCGAATCCCTCTACCGGCAAAAGCTCGCGGCGCTGGATGAGTTGAAGAAATCGCTGCTGCATCAGGCGTTTTCCGGGGGGCTGTAGGCCCGCTGCGCCGTCCCGCCAGCGCCGACTTTTCAGGCCGGCAGGCGGGATGCGTCAGGCAATGGCGGACTCGGCATCCTCGCCGGCCCGTGCCTGCCAGCCTTTCGGCGATTGTTCCAAGACAATGCGCTGGTTGATGAGTCGGTCGACGTCGTTGATCCGGTTCACTACACGACGAATCGCCGCATTACCGTCGGCGTGTGCTTCGAATACCAGCCGGATCATGCGGTTTGCCCACTTGGGCACCTTGCCGGTTTTCTCCCAGCGGGCAATCGATTGGGCATCGATGCCCATCAACTTGCCCAGGCCAGCTTGTGACAGGGCCATACCGGCGCTGCGCAGGTAGCGGAACTCGATACCCGAGAGCTTGCCGGGCTTGCGAGCCAGCGCCGTGCAAACCGTCCGCGTCAGACCTGCCACATCGTCAAAGCGCAGGCCGCTGCCATAGGGCGTTTGCACGCGCTCATAGCCATTGGCCAGCCATACGTTTTTCAGCCCCATATCGTCCCAGCGAATCATGCTTAACTCCTATCCAGATCAATCGCCGTAACCACCACCACGGTCGGATTGGCGGCATCCCGTGAAATCTGCCGCTGACGCATGCGCAGCAAGGCGTGTTCAGTGAAAATCACGTTGCGGGCCTCGCCCGCCGCTTGCCGGATGAATCGCTGCCACTGACTTTTCGACCATCCGGCCATGCGCCGTGTACCTATCAAAATGATAGATGCGCATCATCCGCCCTAAACTTCGCCGCGTCAACGCTCCCGCCAGCGTCGACTTTTGCCAATCGGCGCAGAGCGATCGATTGAATCGTTCGATTTGACCGAATCGCCTGATTTTTCTATAGTGAGTCCATCGTTTCACCCCACCGAGGAGTTTTCCATGCTCACCATGACCGCCAACGAAGCCAAGACCCATTTTGGCCAACTGCTCGACAAGGCACAGCGCCAGCCCGTGCAGGTAACGCGCCACGACCGCGTGGTCGGCGTCATGATCGGCGCTGACGATTACGAGGCGATGCGCCAGTTTTACGCCGACCGGCTGCGGCAAACCCTGCGCGAAAGCGCGGAGGGTGCCGCTGCCGCCGGTCTGACAGAGGAGAAGCTGGCCGAACTGCTTGCCGATGAAAGCTGATCCCTTGGCAAGCTATGCGCTGGTGGTGGTCGACACCAATGTGCTGCTGAGCGCGGCCTTGTCGCCCGGCGGTGTTCCGGCAATGCTGGTGGATCGACTGCTGGCGGTGGGCAAGCTGGCGTTTTCGGAAACGACGTTCGCCGAACTGGATGCGCGCATCTGGCAACCCAAATTCGACCGCTATTTGCCCATTGAGCGCCGCCGTCGCATCGTGCTGCAGGCGCACGCTGCCGCAGTCTGGATCGACATTCCCGCCGAGCTTGCGCAGCGCGCGTTCTCTCGCGACCCCGACGACGACAAATTCATCGCCCTGGCCCTTGCCGTCCAGGCAACGCGCCTCATCACGGGAGACGATGATCTGCTCTGCCTCGATCCGCTGGGTGAATTGCGCATCCTGACGCCGCGCACCGCGCTGGATGAACTGGAATCCGGTGCCTGATCGCCGTCCCGCCAGCGCCGACTTTTCAAACCGGCTTGACACATAACTTGACTGATACTTGACTTTCACTTAGGCTACCGTCATGGCCTACGTCCCGGCATTCACGATCACTCCCGCCCTGCTGGCCGAAGTCGAGCAGGTGGCAGCCCTGCGCGAGCGCATCCAGAACGCTGTGGTCGATCTGGCTTGGATTCCCGCTCTGCAAAAGGACACCCGCAGCCGTAACGTCCATGCCTCGACAGCCATCGAGGGTAACCCGCTGACGCTCGAACAAGTGCGCGCGCTGGAAGAGGGACGCGAACTTTCCGCGCCCGGCACACGCCCCAAGCGCGAAGTTATCAACTACTTCGCCGGGCTGCGATTCGTGGAAAAGAGCGCGGCAAAGAAAAACATCCGCCACCCCGACATCCTCGAACTGCACCGGATACTCGCCGGCGAAGTGATGGATCAGGGCGAGGCCGGAAAGTACCGGATGATCGCCGTTCACGTCGGCAACTATCTGCCACCGCCACCAGATGCTGTTTCCGGTTTGATGTTCGAACTGCTGGAGTGGTGGAACGGGGCGGCGGCAAAGCTGTCGCCCGTACTGAGTTCAGCGATCCTGCATTACCGCTTCGAGGCCATCCATCCCTTCGCGGACGGCAACGGCCGTACCGGACGGGCGCTGGCGCTCTGGGAACTCTACCGGCGCGGCTTCGACACGCATCACATCTTTGCCGTGGATGAGTACTACCGGGAGGATCGACCGGCCTACTATGCCGCGCTGCAAGGCGTGCGCGAAGCCGGGGATGATTTGAGCGCATGGCTGGAATATTGCGCGACGGGATTGCGCCAGACGTTGGAACGCGTGTGGATAAGGATTCAAACCCTACAGGTCGGTTCGGCCGATAAGCTAGTTTTGCGTCCGCGCCAGGAACAGCTGCTGCATCTGTTGCGCGATCACGGGGGTATGACGCCGGCCGAGATATGGGCGGCGCTGGGCGTATCGCGGCAGGGCGCGATGGATTTGCTGCGCCCGCTGTTGGATGCAGGCGTGGTTGAGAAAGTCGGTGGCAACAAGACCGGCCGCTATGTCTTGAAAAACGCATGAATGAAGCCGAAACCCGCGCCGAGCACATCGACCCGGCCCTCGCCGCCGCCGGCTGGGGCAGGGTGGCGGGCAGCCGCATCCGGCGCGAATACCCGATCACGCTCGGGCGGCTGGAGGGCGCGGGCAAGCGCGGCAAGCCGCTGACGGCGGATTACGTGCTGGAGTATCGGAACACCAAACTGGCGGTGGTGGAGGCCAAGGCCTGGGACAAGGAACTGACCGAGGGCGTCGGCCAGGCCAAGGATTACGCCGGCAAGCTGGCCGTGCGCTTCGCCTATGCCAGCAACGGCCGGGGTATCTACGGCATCGACATGCAGAGCGGGGCAGAAGGCGAGATTGCGACATACCCCTCGCCCGATGAACTCTGGAACCTGACTTTCGCCACGCCGAACGCCTGGCGCGACCGTTTCGCCGCCGTGCCTTTCGAGGATCGCGGCGGCTATTTCCAAGGCCGCTACTATCAGGACACCGCCGTCGAGCGCGTGCTGGCGGCCATCGCTGCGGGCAAGCAACGCATCCTGCTGACGCTGGCCACCGGCACGGGCAAGACCTTCATCGCCTTCCAGATCGCCTGGAAACTGTTCTACAGCCGCTGGAATCTTTCAGGCGAACCCGCGCGCCGACCGCGCATCCTGTTCCTCGCCGACCGCAACATCCTCGCCGACCAGGCGTTCAACGCCTTCTCGGCTTTTGCCGACGACGCGCTGGTGCGTATCGCGCCGGACGACATCCGCAAGAAGGGCAAGGTGCCGAAGAACGGCAGCGTCTTCTTCACCATCTTCCAGACCTTCATGAGCGGGCCCGGCGAAACGCCGTACTTCGGCGACTATCCGCCGGATTTCTTCGACTGCATCGTCATCGACGAATGCCATCGCGGCGGCGCCAACGACGAGGGCAACTGGCGCGGCATCCTCGACTATTTTGCGCCGGCGGTGCAACTGGGCCTGACGGCGACGCCCAAACGCAAGGACAACGTCGACACCTATGCCTATTTCGGCGAGCCGGTGTTCGTCTATTCGCTCAAGGACGGCATCAACGACGGCTATTTGACGCCCTTCCGCGTGCGGCAGATCGCCACCACGCTGGACGACTACGTGTTCACCCCCGACGACACGGTGGTCGAAGGCGAGATCGAAGCGGGCAAGCGCTACGAGGAAAAGGATTTCAACCGCATCATCGAGATAAGCGAACGCGAGAAGAAGCGCGTCGAGATTTTCATGGGCCAGATCGAACCGCGCGAGAAGACGCTGGTGTTCTGCGCCAACCAGACCCATGCGCTGGCGATCCGCGACCTGATCAACCAAATCAAGGGTAGCAGCGACCCCAACTACTGCCAGCGCGTCACTGCCGACGACGGCGAACGCGGCGAGCAGTGGCTGCGCGATTTCCAGGACAACGACAAGACCATCCCGACCATCCTGACCACCTCGCAGAAGCTGTCGACCGGCGTCGATGCGCGCAACGTGCGCAACATCGTACTGCTGCGGCCGATCAATTCGATGATCGAGTTCAAGCAGATCATCGGCCGCGGCACGCGGCTTTTCGACGGCAAGGACTACTTCACCATCCATGATTTCGTGCGGGCGCACCACCATTTCAGCGATCCAGAATGGGATGGCGAACCCGAGGCTCTGGATGCACCCTATGCCCCACCGCCACCCCGTGTACCGCCGGAAGTGCGCGAAGCCGACCCGCGCCAGCCGCCACCGCGCAAGGTGAAGGTGAAACTTGCCGACGGCAAGGCGCGAACGATCCAGCACATGACGGCAACCAGCTTCTGGCACCCGGACGGCACGCCGATGTCGGCGGCACAGTTCATGGAGGCGCTGTTCGGCCGGCTGCCGGAATTCTTCCGGGACGAGGACGAACTGCGCGCGCTGTGGAGTGCGCCCGATACACGCCGCATGCTGCTGGGAGGCCTGGCGGAAAAGGGTTTTGGCCACGACCAGTTGGCCGAGATGCAGCGCATCATCGACGCGGAGAACAGCGACCTGTTCGACGTGCTGGGCCATGTCGCCTATGCGCTGGAACCGGTGACCCGCCAGCAACGCGCCGACCGCGCGCAGGCGGCAATCGGCACGCGCTTCGGCGACAGGCAAGGAGCGTTTCTCGACTTCGTGCTGTCGCACTATGTCAGCAGCGGCGTGGAGGAACTCGACCAGGCGAAGCTGACCCCGCTGCTGAAACTCAGATATCACGACTCGATTGCCGATGCCGTGGCCGACCTTGGTAAACCCGAAGAAATCGGCCGCGTGTTTTCCGGCTTCCAGAAATTCCTCTACCAGCCCGTCCCCACGCCATGAAGCAAATTGTTTTGGCCTCCAACAATGCCGGCAAGCTGCGCGAGTTCGACCAGATGCTCGCCACGGTGGATATCGAAGTTCTCCCTCAGGCCCACTTCAATATCCCGGAAGCGGAAGAACCGCACATCACCTTTGTCGAGAACGCGCTGGCCAAGGCGCGCCACGCGGCGAAGCTCACCGGCCTGCCGGCGCTGGCCGACGATTCCGGCCTCTGCGTCGCGGCGCTCGGCGGTGCGCCCGGTGTGTTTTCCGCTCGATTTGCCGGGGAACCGAAATCCGACGAACGCAACAACGCCAAACTGATCGCCGACCTGCAAGGGAAGACTGACCGCCGCGCTCACTACGTCGCGGTGCTGGTGTTCGTCCATCACGCCGACGATCCGCAGCCCATCGTCGTCGAGGGCGAGTGGCACGGCGAAATCGTCGACACGCCGCGCGGTGAAAACGGTTTCGGCTACGACCCCTATTTCCTGGTGCCCGACCTCGACCAGACCGCCGCCGAGATCGGCCACGAGGAAAAGAACCGGCGCTCGCACCGCGGCAAGGCGCTGGCGCAACTGATCGAACGGCTGAAGCTGGACGTTTGAACCGCACGATCCCTATCGCAGCCGTCCCGCCAGCGCCGACTTTTCTGTCTGTGCCGTTGGCGCTTTACATCCACTGGCCGTGGTGCGTGAAGAAGTGCCCCTACTGCGACTTCAATTCGCACGAAAGCACGCCGCAAGAAGAGGCCTACCTTCAAGCGCTGATCGCCGACCTCGAAGCCGCGCTGCCGGCGATCTGGGGCCGGCCGGTGGTGTCGGTGTTCATCGGTGGCGGCACGCCCAGCCTGATGGCAGGCGCAACCGTCGATGCGCTGCTGGCGGCGCTGCGGGCGCGGCTGCCGCTGCTGCCGGACGCCGAAATCACCCTCGAAGCCAATCCCGGCACGGTGGAGGCGGAACGCTTCAAGGCCTACCGCGACGCCGGGGTGAACCGGCTGTCGCTGGGCATCCAGAGCTTCGACGACCGCAAGCTCGCCGCGCTTGGCCGTATCCATACAGCGCTTGAGGCGCGGCGCGCCATCGACATCGCCCGTGGCCATTTCGAGCGCGTCAATCTCGATCTGATGGTGGCGCTGCCGGAACAGATAATGGCCGAAGCCGTGCTGGACATCGAAACGGCTATCGCCACCGGCGTTACGCACCTTAGCGCCTACCATCTGACGCTGGAGCCGAACACGCCCTTTCACCACGCCCCGCCGCTGCTGCCGGACGACGACATCGCCGCCGACATGCTGGAAGCCGTGGAGGAACGGCTGCTCGCCGCCGGCTTCGATCACTACGAAACCTCGGCCTACGCCAAGCCGGGCCAGCAGTGTCGGCACAACCGTAATTACTGGCAGTTCGGCGACTATCTCGGCATCGGCGCGGGTGCGCATTCGAAGCTGTCCGATCACACTGGCATCCGGCGCGAAGCGCGGCCGCGCCACCCCAAGGACTACCTGGCCGATCCGCTGACGCGCGACTGGCAGCCGGTGGCGACAGAGGATTTGCCCGGCGAATTCATGATGAACGCGCTGCGCCTGACCGACGGCGTGCCGCTGGCGTGGTTTGCCGAGCGGACTGGGTTGCCCATTTCCGCCATCGAAAAGTCGGCGCTGGCCTTATTGGCTAATGAGCGGCGTGATGGACTACTGGAAGTGGCCAACGACCGGATCAGGCCGACCGCGCTCGGCCGGCGCTTCCTCAACCGGCTGATTGCGCGCTTCCTCGCCGAGTAAAGAGCACGTCCCAGACGCCGTGGCCGAGCCTGAGGCCGCGCGTCTCGAACTTGGTCTGCGGCCGCCAGGCCGGGCGCGGCGCGAAGTCGGCGGCAGTATTGGCCAGCAGCGGCTCGGCGGACAGCACTTCCAGCATCTGCCGGGCGTATTCCTCCCAGTCGGTGGCGCAATGCAGGTAACCGCCCGGCGCGAGGCGCAACGCTAGCAGCCCAACGAACGGCGACTGGAGCAGCCGCCGCTTGTGATGGCGCTTTTTCGGCCACGGGTCAGGGAAGTAGACGTGGATGCCGGCCAGCGCGTCGGGCGGAATCATGTCGCGCACCACCTCGACGGCATCGTGCTGGATCACGCGCAGGTTGGTCAGTTCGCGCGTGGCGATTTCCTTGAGCAGGCTGCCGACGCCGGGCGTGTGCACCTCGATGCCGAGGTAGTCGTGCTCGGGATGCGCGGTGGCGATGGTCGCCGTCGTCTCGCCCATGCCGCAGCCGATTTCGAGGAAGCGTGGCGCCTCGCGGCCGAACACTGCGATCAGGTCGAGCGGGGCGGCGGCGTAGGGAATGCCCCAGCGCGGCATGCCTTCTTCGTGATGGCGCTGCTGGGCGTTGGAGACGCGGCCCTGGCGCAGCACGAAGCTGCGGATCGGGCGCTGGGAGATCGGGGACTCGGTCATTTCTTCAGCAACTCCTCGCGCCGCAGCTTCAGATCGTAACGGGGCTGGGCGAGCGCTTCGGCCAGCGTGGTACAGGCAGTGACCAGCGCTTCCGGCGCCAAATCGAGCGACTGTTTCAGGCCGAGCATGGCACTGATGCTCCCCGGCAGGACATCCTCCTGCTGGAAATAATGCCGGGCCAGCACGCCGCGCAGGCGGGCGAGTTCGCCGATCTCGCGCTCCTGCCAGTCGACCCAGGCTTCAGCGGCCTCACCCTGTCCCGTTCGTGCGCAGGCCAGTGCCAGCAGGCGCACACCGTGGGCGATGCCCCACAGGCGCTGGTCGGCCAGGATTTCGGGCTGGTTGAAGGCATATTCGCCCGGAGTCGCCGACTCCTCGGCGTGCAACGGCAGGGCCAACAGCCCCAGGCAACCGAGGAAAAACCGCCACTTCACCAATCAGGAGCCGATCAGACCCGCAGTCGGCGAACTGGGGCTGGCGGTGTAGAACTTTTTCGGCATGCGCCCGGCGCGGAAGGCCTCGCGGCCCGCTTCGACCGCCTTCTTCATGGCGCCGGCCATCAGGATCGGATCGCGCGCGCCGGCAATCGCCGTGTTCATCAGCACGCCGGCGCAGCCCAGTTCCATGGCGATGGCGGCATCCGAGGCGGTACCGACGCCGGCATCGACGATCACCGGCACCTTGGCGGCTTCGATGATCAGCTTGAGGTTCCACGGGTTGAGGATGCCCATGCCCGAACCGATCAGCGAGGCGAGCGGCATCACCGCCACGCAGCCGATCTCTTCGAGCATCTTCGTCTGGATCGGGTCGTCCGAGCAGTAGACCATCACCTGGAAGCCGTCCCTGACCAGCGTTTCGGCGGCCTTGAGCGTTTCCGGCATGTTGGGGAACAGCGTGGTCTTGTCGCCCAGCACTTCGAGCTTGACCAGCGCATGGCCGTCCAATAGTTCCCGCGCCAGGCGCAGGGTGCGCACGGCATCGTCGGCCGAATAACAGCCGGCGGTATTGGGCAGGTAGGTGTACTGCGACATCGGCATCGCATCGAGCAGCGAAGGTTGGCCCGGCTCCTGGCCGATGTTGGTACGGCGGATGGCAACAGTCACGATCTCGGCGCCGCTGGCCTCGACGGCGCGGCGGGTTTCGTCGAAATCATTGTATTTGCCGGTACCGACCAGCAGGCGTGAGGCGTAGGGCTTTCCGGCGATGGTCAAAACATCAGTCATGGTTTTCCTTCAGCCGCCACCGACGGCGACAACGATTTCAAATTGGTCGCCGGCAATGACCGGGGTCATGGCGTGCTGGCTCCTGGGAACGATCTCACCGTTGCGCTCGACCGCGACCCGTTTACCGGTCAGGCCTTCGCTTTCCAGCAGGCCGGCGACCGTGAGCGGCGCGGCGAACTGCTTCGGGACGCCGTTGAGGACGATAGCTACATTTGCGATCATGGGCCGATTTTACCTTTACAATTCGCCCCCACGCGGGCGTCGTATAACGGCATTACCTGAGCTTCCCAAGCTCATGAAGAGGGTTCGACTCCCTTCGCCCGCTCCACCCTCCCATAAAGTTGAATAGGTATTACGGCATGGAAGACAAGGTCGTTAGCAGTCCGGGGAAATGGATCCACAAGGCCTATGGCGCGGTGATGCTGGTCGTGCTGGCCATCGTTTTTCTGCCTGCCGGCATGGCCGGCAAGGAACTCCGGCAATACTGTAGCGGTCTCGCGACGGGTACTCCGGTGGCGGAGATACGGTCGCAGGCCGAGGAGCGTGGTTTCAACTTCAATGCGCGTGACGCGGGCCAGGCGATCATCGATGACGATCATTCAATGCTGCGCCCCCAATGCCAGCTAAGCTTCGATGACCAAAAGCTGACGTCGGCTATCTTTGTCGACTAGCCGGTTCGCGCAACGCCTGATCGACTGGCAGCGCTGGCACGGGCGTCACGACCTGCCCTGGCAGCGGACCCGCGAGCCTTACCCCGTCTGGTTGGCGGAAATCATGCTGCAGCAGACGCAGGTGGTGACGGTCATTCCCTATTACGAGCGCTTCCTTGGCCGCTTCCCGACGCTCGCCAGCCTCGCGGCCGCGCCCGTCGAGGACGTCATGGCGCTATGGAGCGGGCTCGGCTATTACGCGCGGGCACGCAATCTGCACCGCTGCGCGCAGCGGGTGATGGCCGAACACGGCGGCGAGTTTCCGCGCAACCCGGTAGCGATCGCCGCACTACCGGGCATCGGCCGCTCGACCGCGAACGCCATCGCCGTGTTCTGCTTCGGTGCGCGCGAGCCGATCCTCGACGGCAACGTCAAGCGCCTATTGTGCCGCTGCCTCGGCATCAAGGGCTATCCCGGCACGCCGGCCGTGGAAAGTCGGCTCTGGCAGGACGGCGCTGCTTTGCTTCCAGATACTGAAGTGGATGCTTATATCCAAGCGCAGATGGACCTGGGGGCAACGATCTGCACGCGCAGCAAGCCACACTGTACGGACTGTCCGGTGGCCGACCTGTGCGTCGCCTATCGGGACAAGCGGGTGACGGAATTGCCGACGCCACGACCGAAGCGGGCCGTGCCGGAAAAGGCGATGACGCTGCTGGTGTTGTGCATGGATTCACGGGTATTGCTGGAAACCCGCCCGCCGGCGGGCATCTGGGGCGGGCTGCTGTCGCTGCCGGAACTGCCGGAGGGCGAAGATGCCGCCCACTATTGCGAACAGCAGCTCGGCCTGCGTACCGGTGCCGTTGTGCCAGCGCCGACTTTTACGCACAGCCTCACCCATTTCCGCCTGGAGATTTCACCACTGGTCTGTGAGGTCTACATCCGACCTCAGGCCATGGAAGCCGGGCTGCGCTGGCTGGAGCGTGCTGAACTGGCGCAGGTTGCCCTGCCTGCGCCGATCCGCAAGCTGTTGGCGCGGGTTTAGCGCGATTCCTTGATCAGGCGGTCATTCGCCGGCTGCACCGGCCGCGCGTTGTTGGGGTAGAGGCGGGCAAAGATGCCGATTTGTTGCGGCGACACCGGAATCGGGTTCTTCATCACCATCCACAGCACGTATTCGGTACAGGGCGGCGTGGTCAGCGACCCCATGTAGGTGTAGTACTCGCGGTTTTCCGGCAGCAGTTTGGCGAGGTCGATATAGACGTTTGGCGGCGCGGCCTCCATGCCCACTTCCAGCGGCATATAGTTCCACAGCGTCTGGATGATCGGGTGCTCGGAGCTACGCTCCATCAGCACCGCAATGACGGCATAGCTGTTGTCGAAGTCCTTGTGGACCAGGTGGGCCACCATGTCATAGGCCTTGCCATTGACGCGCTCCTCGGACGGACGGTGGAAGTGGAACTGCATCAACGGATAGTTGCGGCCCTCCAAGGTGATGCTGTTGCCCTCGGCGACATCCACCTGCACGGTATGGCCGTTGTCGATAATGCGGAACTGGCTCGGCCGATAGTCGAAGCGGATCGGCTCCAGGTCGACCTTGATGCCGTCGCGAATGTCGATGGGCGACTGGCGCTTGCCGATGCCACAAGTGGCATTTTTTGGATCCAGTTTGGCCCAATTTTCCGGTTGGCCCAGGCCGGCGTAGCCCCAATGCACATGGGAATAGTCCGGGACCTGCTCGACCGGTGCATTCTTGACGGCCGATTTGCGCGGGCCGGAAGTGGCCAGCATCAGTTCGCGCTGCTGGCGGCTGGGTTCCTCTACGGGTGCGAAGGGGGCGGGCTTCGTCGGGGCAGCGCCATGGGTGGGCGTTGCCGGCGTTGCAGCGGACTTGACGGGTGCGGCAGGGGTGGTCGCGCCCTTGTAGGGATCCTCGGCCTTCGACTTGTCGATCCGCGGCATGTCGAACAGGCGCGGTTTTTCGGCTGGCACCACCGTCGGCGCTGGCGCAGCCGGAGAGTGGGCATCGGCCACTTTCACGCTGGGCGGCTGAGCGAGGTCGCCCGCGCTGACCATCTCGGCATGCATCGCGCGCGGACGCGCATCGTTCGCGGCAATGGCCGCGGCGGCGGCGGCGCGTACCGACGTTTGTCCCATCTCGGCAACTGTTCGCGGCTTGCAGACTTCGTCGAGGACGCGGGCATCCAGGCTTTCGGGCCGGATCGCGATCTGCCGGGCAGCATCCACCTTCTCGGTCTTCATCGCGCGGCCATCGGTGAAGAAAACCCGTTTCTGGGTCGCGTAGGTCCGGTTTGCACAGTCGTAATAGTTCAGCGCCTGCACCGTGGTGTAGCGCACTTGGGTTTCGAAATCGAGTACCGGGTGATCGAGCGTCAAGCGCGTCCAGGCCGCTGTCTTATCGCCTTTCAGCCGGTTGATGCGCCCCTTGTCGACCGCCACTATGGTGCCGGCATTGGTCGCCACGGTTTGCCACTGGGCGGCAGCCGGCATCGCCACCAAGAGCAGCAGAAATGGCAGCACCGGAATGGGCAAGCGTGTTATTGCAAACATTGGAACCCCTTTCTTCTTTACGTTTGCGAAGTTACGGCAGATATATCGCGTACTTTATAGCGCATTTACGGCGAAAGCCCCGCCTCACGCCGTGGTTGCTTTCCTGAGCCGATTCCAGTAGTTTCGCGCGTTGCCCTACGGAGCACACACTCATGAATGCCAACGACAATTTCATCGCCGCCCAGGCGCGGGTGGATGGCGCGGCCATCCAGCCCCTGCCCAGTTCCCGAAAAGTCCATGTCACCGGCTCGCGGCCCGATATCCGCGTGCCGATGCGCGAGATCACGCAGGCCGACACGCCCACCAGCATGGGTGGCGAGCAGAACCCGCCCATCTTTGTGTACGACTGCTCCGGCCCTTACACTGATCCGGCCGCGAAGATCGACTTACGTCAGGGCTTGCCTGCCTTGCGCGAGCGCTGGATCGATGAGCGCGGCGACACCGAGCGGTTGTCGGCCCAATCATCTTCCTACGGCCGGGCCCGTCTGGTCGACCCGGCGCTGGCCGAGTTGCGTCTTGCCCATGTTCAGCAGCCAAGGCGCGCCAGGGCGGGCATGAACGTGACCCAGATGCACTACGCCCGCAAGGGTATCGTCACGCCGGAGATGGAGTTCGTCGCCATCCGCGAGAACCAGAAACTGGAAGGACTCTCGGAGTTGATGAAAATGCAGCATCCGGGGCACAGTTTCGGTGCGGCCATTCCGAAAGTCATCACGCCGGAATTCGTGCGCGCCGAAGTGGCCCGTGGCCGCGCCATCATTCCGGCGAACATCAACCACCCGGAAGCCGAGCCGATGATCATCGGCCGCAACTTCCTCACCAAGATCAACTGCAACATCGGCAACTCGCCGCTGGTTTCCTCGATTCAGGAAGAGGTGGACAAGATGACCTGGGCGATCCGCTGGGGCGGCGACACGGTGATGGATCTGTCTACCGGCAAGAACATTCACGAGACGCGCGAGTGGATCGTGCGCAACTCGCCGGTGCCGATCGGTACCGTGCCCATCTATCAGGCACTGGAAAAGGTGGACGGCAAGGCAGAAGAACTGACCTGGGAACTGTTCCGCGACACGCTGATTGAGCAGGCCGAGCAGGGCGTCGACTACTTCACCATCCACGCCGGCGTGCTGTTGCGCTACATCCCGCTGACTGCCAAGCGCATGACCGGCATCGTCTCCCGCGGCGGTGCCATCCTCGCCAAGTGGTGCCTCGCGCATCACCAGGAAAGTTTCCTCTACACGCATTTCGAGGATATCTGCGAGATCATGAAGGCCTACGACGTCGGCTTCTCGCTGGGCGACGGCTTGCGGCCGGGTTCGATCCACGACGCCAACGACGAGGCGCAGATGGGCGAACTGGCCACTCTCGGCGAACTGACGCAGATCGCCTGGCGGCATGATGCGCAGGTGATGATCGAAGGCCCCGGCCATGTGCCGATGCACATGATCAAGTACAACATGGACGAGCAGTTGCGCCTGTGCGGCGAAGCCCCCTTCTACACGCTGGGCCCGTTGACCACCGACATCGCGCCCGGTTACGACCACATCACCAGCGCCATCGGCGCCGCGCTGATCGGCTGGTACGGCACGGCCATGCTCTGCTATGTGACGCCGAAGGAGCATCTCGGCTTGCCGGACAAGAACGACGTCAAGGACGGCATCATGGCCTACAAGATCGCCGCCCATGCCGCCGACCTCGCCAAGGGGCATCCGGGCGCGCAGGCCCGCGACAACGCGATCTCGAAGGCCCGTTTCGAGTTCCGCTGGGACGACCAGTTCAACCTCGGCCTCGATCCTGACAAGGCGCGCGAATTCCACGACGAAACGCTGCCGGCGCAAGGCGCCAAGCTGGCTCACTTCTGCTCGATGTGCGGGCCACACTTCTGCTCGATGAAGATTACGCAAGACGTGCGCGAATACGCCGAAAAGGGCATGGCGGAAAAGTCGGTCGAATTCGTCAAGCAGGGGGGCGAGGTCTATCGCCCTACCTGATCCCGCCGATTCGCCGGCGCCGCCCCGTCGCCGCCGTGATGCCCGCCTGCTGTTCTGGCAGGGGAGGCTGTTGCTGTGGGGCGGTGCGGCCTGCGTCGGTCTGCTGGCGGTACTGTTCGCCGAACTTTCCGAGTGGGCGGTTCAGCATTTTCACAATCTCGCGGATGCAGTCTGGTGGTCGCCGTTGCTGGTCTGTCCGTTGGGTGGCGCCCTCGTCGTCTGGGCCACGCGGCGCTGGTTTCCGGGTGCGGAGGGCGGCGGTATCCAGCAGACCATCGCAGCAATCCACTGCGCCAAGCGCCACCTGCCGGTCCCGCAGCCGCTGCTTTCGCTGAAGATCGTCTTCGGCAAGATTACCCTCGCTACAGCCGCCCTGTTCAGCGGTTTCTCCATGGGGCGCGAAGCGCCGACCGTGCAGATCGGTGCCGCCATGATGAACGCCCTGCACCCCTACCTGCCGGGCCGTCTGCATATCGGCCGTCATCACCTGATCGCCGCCGGCGGCGCGGCGGGCATCGCCGCGGCGTTCAATACCCCACTCGCCGGCATCATGTTCGCCATCGAGGAACTGAACCGCGGACTGGAGCAACGCATGAGCGGCATGCTGATCATTGCCGTCGTGCTGGCCGGTATCGTCGCCAGGGCCTTCCTCGGCGACACCAACTATTTTGGCTGGGTCAGCTATACCGGCCTGAAAGACCTGTCCCAGTACTTGTGGATACTCCTGATCGCCATCTTCTGCGGCCTGACAGGAGGTGCATTTGCGCGGTTGATGATCCTGATTACCGCGCGCGACACCCCCATTCTCGGCCGGCTACGCGCGACGCGCCCGGTGCTGTTCGCAGCCGGTTGCGGCCTGTTGCTCGCCCTGGTTGGCATCTTCAGCGAAAACAGCGCCTTCGGTACCGGCTTTGCCGAAGCCCGCAACCTGTTCGAGAACGATGCTGAACTACCTTGGCATTTCGGGATCGACAAGTTTGTCGCCACGCTGCTTTCCTACGCCAGCGGGGTGCCGGGCGGCATCCTCGCCCCCTCGATCTCTATCGGCGCCGGTCTCGGTAGCAACCTGGCCCTGCTGCTGGGCGACCAGATCAGCTCCGGCACCATCCTGGTCCTGTGCGCCGCCGGTTTTCTGGCCGCCGTGACGCAGACGCCGATCACCGCCTTCGTCATCGTCATGGAAATGGTCAGCGGCTATGGCGTGATCATCGACCTGATGATCGTCTCGCTGCTCGCTTCCGCCGTTTCCCGCGCTTTTTGCCCGCCGTTGTATCGCACGCTGGCACAGCGCATCACCGGGCAGACCAGTCGATAGCCTGTATCACTGGCGACTTTCGCCGTCCTACCAGCGTCGACTTTTCAGTAATATCTTTCAATGACTTGCATGGATTGTAAGCGCCACTTACAATCCATGTATGCCCATCCAGCGCAATCTTGAACCGGTCTTGCAAGACGCCGCACGCCATTACCCGGCGGTACTGCTGACCGGCCCGCGCCAGTCGGGCAAGACTACGCTCTGCCAAAGCATTTTTCCCCAGCACACCTATGTATCGCTGGAACCGCTCGACCGGCGCGAGTCGGCAATCGCTGATCCACGCGGCTTCATCGAAGAATTTCGCCAGGGCGCGATCATCGACGAAGTGCAGCACGCCCCTGCACTGGCCAGCTATTTGCAGGAGGAAGTGGATCGCGATGCCACGCCCGGGCGCTTCATCCTCACCGGTTCGCAACAGTTTTCCCTGACGCATCAGGTTGCCCAATCGCTGGCGGGTCGTTGCGCGGTTCTCACCCTCCTGCCGCCCAGCTTCGACGAATTGCAGCGTTTCACCAGCCCCCCTGCCGATTTGCTGGCGACACTCTGGATGGGTGCCTACCCGCGCATCCACGACCGCAACATCCCGCCTGGCCGCTGGCTCGCCGATTACTTCGCCACCTATGTGCAGCGCGATGTGCGTGATGTGCTCAACATTGGCGACCTGATGAGCTTCACCGACTTCGTGCGCCTGTGCGCCGGGCGCACCGCCCAGGAAATCAACTTGAGCAAGCTCGGCGGCGATGCCGGCGTTTCGCACAATACGGCACGCCAATGGCTGTCGGTACTCGAAGCCGGCTATCTCGTCCAGCGCCTGCCCGCCTGGCACACCAACCAGCGCAAGCAGATCGTCAAGGCACCCAAACTGCATTTCATCGACAGCGGCCTGGCGTGTTACCTGCTCGACATCCGCGCACCGGAACAGTTACGCCATCACCCGCTGCGCGGCGCGATATTTGAAAGCTGGGTCGTCGCCGAACTGCTGAAATGGCAAGTCCACGCCGGCCAGGCGGCGCGCCTCTTTCATTACCGCGAAACTCGCGGGCTGGAGGTCGATCTGCTGATTGAAACCGGCGGCCGGCGCATTGCCATCGAAGCCAAATCAGGAGCAACCCTCGCCGCCGACTTTTTCACACCGCTGGAAAAACTACGCGAACTGCTGCCAGACATTTTCACCGGCATTGTCTATGGTGGCGATGCCGCGCAACGCCGCCACAGCGTGCTTGCCGTGCCTTGGCGGGAAATCCAGTGCTTGCCGGATAAAATGCTTTCATAGCACCGTCCCGCCAGCGTCGACTTTTCTCCCTTCATATCGTCCGAACATGACAAATCCTGACAACGCCGTGCCGCCAAAGTACCAATTCGCCGAAAAGTACGACCCCGAGCACGCGAAGAAGTATTTTGAAAAGCACAACACCGGCTTCTGGCGTCGCCTATCGACTTGGCGGGAGATCGGCATGGCGCGCCAGGCGCTCGTCCTGGCAGGACGCCCCAAGTCGGTCCTCGATTTGCCCTGCGGCACGGGCCGCTTCTGGCAAATGCTGGCAGAAGAGCCCGGCCGCAAAATATTCGCGGCGGACAACAGTCGGGACATGGTGGATACCGGCATGACTTTGCGTCCGCCTGAAGTAACGGCACGCATCGAAAAAGCCTTCCAGTGTTCCGCCTTTGCGACCGGACTGCCCGACAACTATACGGAATGTGTTTTCTGCATTCGCTTGTTGCACCACATCCAGAAAAGCGAGGATCGCATCCTCATCCTGAAGGAGTTCGCCCGCATCAGCTCCGGTACGGTCATCGTTTCCCTCTGGGTGGATGGTAATTTCCGTGCCTGGCGTCATCAACTCAAGCAGGAACGTAAGGCGCGCGAACGGGGTGTGGCGGGCGACCGCGATCGCTTTCTTTTGAAGCAGAGTGAGATCGAGAACGAAGTTTTCGCCGCCGGGCTGGAAATTGTGGGCCATGTCGACTTCCTCAAGCACTGGGACAAATGGCGCGCCTACGTCCTGCGCGTGAAAAAAACCTGAATGACTCGACCAGACGCCACGATGGAAGACTATCTGAATGAGCGCTGGCGGTCGATTCTGGCGCATAACGGCCTGACCGATTTTGTCGCGCTCTGGCAACTGAAGGCTGACTGGTTCGAGGAACCCAATCGCCGGCGTGGTGGCTGGAGCGGCGTGGCGCGTTGTGAACTACTACTCCCGGGCGGCGGCACCTGCGCAGTGTTTTTGAAACGTCAGGAAAACCACAACGCACTGACCTTGTCCTGTCCTATGCGCGGCCTCCCCACCTTTTATCGTGAGTTCCGCCAGATCATGCGCTATCGCGAGGCTGGCCTCCCCGCACTGGAACCCGTCTATTTCGCGATGCACCGGGAAGGAAAAGATGACCGGGCGATTTTGATTACGGAAGAACTGGCGGGTTTTGTCTCCATGGAAAATCGCGTTCAGTCCTGGCTGATCAATGGTGCTCCGCCACGAAAAACTCGCCTGCGCTATCTGGCAGCAATCGCGACATTGATGCGGGACATGCACGCCAAAGGAATCCAGCACAACTGCTTCTTCCCGAAGCATTTATTCACCCGTGTCGATGTCAATGGCGACGTGGAAGTGCGGATCATCGACCTGGAAAAATCTCGTTGGCGGCCGGCGCGCACCATCAGCGCCCTGCGCGACCTATATACCCTCAATCATGACTCCCTGTGCTGGAGTCGTAGCGACCGCCTGTGGTTTTTCCTGAGTTATTTGCAGATTGAACATTTGACGCCTTACGCCAAGTGGTTATGGCGGCGCATCGAAAAACGCTCGGCCAGGAAGAAACGCTACAAGGCGCCTCCTGTGCACCTCTCGGCAATGTCTGGGCAGTCAGCAACGTCGGTTTGAACCTGCGTGCAACTGGCATTTGCTCTCTTCAAGTATTTTCCCTTCGGTGGCCTACAGCGCGACTTCCTGCGCATTGCTCAGGCCTGCCAGGCGCGTGGTCATGCGATTCGTGTCTATACCCTCTCCTGGCAGGGCGAGACTCCGTCTGGATTCGACGTTGTCACCGTACCGGTGCGCGCCCTCACCAACCCGCAGCGCTATGAGAAGTTCGCCACCTGGGTTAGAAATGATCTGGCGCAACACCCGGTCGATCAGGTCGTCGGTTTCAACAAGATGCCGGGGCTGGATGTCTATTATTCCGCCGATCCCTGCTACGAGGACAAGGCGCGCACCCTGCGTAACCCACTCTATCGACTCTCCGGCCGTTACCGGCATTTCGCCGCCTACGAACGTGCCGTATTTGCTCCTGAGAGCCGTACTGAAATCCTGTTGATCTCGGCCCTGCAGCAGCCGCAGTTCATCAAACATTACGGCACGCCGGCCACTCGCTTCCATCATCTACCGCCGGGCATCTCGCCCGACCGGCGCGCGCCGCCCAATGCGGCGCAGATTCGTGCCGGCTTCCGGCAGGAATTCAAACTGGCCGACGATCAACTGCTATTGGTGCAGATCGGCTCCGGTTTCAAGACCAAGGGACTCGATCGCAGCCTGAAGGCGCTTGCTGCACTTCCACTCGAACTCAAAACACGGACGCGCCTGATCGCCATCGGCCAGGACGAGCCACGCCCCTTCCTGAAGCAGATCCAGCAACTGGGGTTGAGCGATCATGTAGAAATTCTCAAAGGCCGCGACGATATCCCGTGCTTCCTGCTCGGCGCCGACCTGTTGATTCACCCGGCCTACAGTGAAACTGCCGGCATGGTTCTTCTGGAGGCTGTCGTTGCCGGCCTGCCGGTCCTGACCACAGCGGCCTGCGGCTACGCCCACTACATTGAGGAAGCGGATGCCGGTCGCGTCATCCCGTTACCGTTCGAGCAGGCCCCGCTTGATGCAGCGCTGGCGACAATGCTTGGCGATACTGACGCACGCCGGCAATGGAGTGCCAACGGACTGGCCTTCGCCGACTACGCCGATCTCTACAGCATGCCGGAACGCGCGGCCGACCTGATCTTGCGAGAGGCAGCATGATTTATCTTGAGGAACCACTGCGTTCTCTCTGGGCCGGCAAGGATGCCTTTGCAGCAGCCGACGTCCTGCAGGGCAAAGTATTGCGCGAACTCGAAGGTCGGCGCACCTTGCGCACTGAGATTGCCGGTCGCGGGTATTTCGTGAAGATCCACCACGGTATCGGCTGGGGTGAGATCGTCAAGAATCTGCTCTCCGGCCGCCTGCCAGTTCTCGGTGCAGGCAATGAGTGGCGAGCTTTATTAAGGCTGAAAGAACTGGACGTTGACACGATGCACCCGGTCGCCTTCGGTCAGCGGGGCAGCAATCCGGCAACACAACATTCCTTTATCGTCACCGAGGAGCTGGCACCAACGATCAGCCTTGAAGACTTTTGTCGAGATTGGCGTGCCGTCCCGCCAGCGCCGACTTTCAAGCGCGCTCTGATCGGCAAGGTGGCCCAGATGGCCCGCCGGATGCACGAGGGTGGCGTCAATCACCGCGACTTTTATATCTGTCATTTCCTGCTGCACCTGCCGGTCGATCCACTAGCGCCCAAACTGTCGCTGATCGACCTGCATCGCGCCCAGGTCCGCTCGCAGGTACCGCGCCGCTGGCGCGACAAGGATCTGGCAGCGCTCTATTTTTCGGCCCTCGACATCGGGCTGACGCGCCGCGACTTCCTGCGTTTCCTGCGCAGCTACTTCGCCAAGCCGCTGCGCGCCATCCTGCGCGATGAAACAACCCTGCTGGATTTTCTGGCGCAAGAATCCCTGCGCCTCCAAGCACGCTACCGTCGCAAGTTCGCATGAGCATTGCCCGCGAAACCGCCCAGACCTTGCGCCACGCCGGCCGTACGCCGCCAGCAGCTTTTGACGTTGAGCTCGCTGACGGTCGGCTGCTCTCGCTGCAACAGGTGTTGCGCATCCTCCCGGGCAAGCGACTCACGGGGCGCGGCCTACTTGAGGGGCTCCCCGTCCTGGCAAAACTTTTCATTGCCGAGCGTGGCGACGAGCGCCATTGGCAGCGCGAACGCCAGGGTGTTGAGGCTTTGATCGCGCAGCAGATTCCGACACCGCGCTTACTGGCGGCTGGCGAGTTGCGGGACGGCGGTCACTACCTGCTGACCGAATTCATCGATATCACGCATCAGTATGCCGTCCCGCCAGCGCCGACTTTTAGAGCACTTGGCCTCATGCACGCCTGTGGCCTCGTGCATGAGGACCCACATCCCGGCAATTTTCTCGCGGCCGAGTATGAATTAATGGTGATCGATGGTGATGCAGTGCGACCAGCTACATCAGCACAGGAGCTCCTGCAAAATCTGGCCTTGCTCTGCGCACAATGGCCGTCGGGTGAGACGGCGCTGCAAGAAGAACTGCTGGCGGCTTACCGCGCCGGCAACCCGGCAGCGGATGTCGACATGGCGCGTCTTGATGCGGAGATCGTGCGTGCCAGACGACAGCGTCTGGCGGACTACCTGAAAAAATGTCTGCGCGATTGCACTCTGTTCAAGGTTGCGAAACGCCATGATCGTTTTGTTGCCATGATACGTGCTGAATCCGACGCTCTCGCACCCGTCGTCACCGATCCGGATCGCTGGCTGGAGGCGGGCATTCCGCTCAAGCAGGGACGTACCGCCACGCTGGCCCTGATTGAGCATGACGGCAGAAAATTCGTCATCAAGCGCTACAACATCAAAAGTGTAAGCCACGCGCTGTCGCGCTGCTGGCGACCCAGTAGGGCCTGGCATTCCTGGATCGAAGGCCATCGCCTCGGCTGCCTTGGCATCGCCACCCCGGCCCCGCTCGCGCTGGTCGAGCAGCGCTTGGGACCACTACGCGGGCGGGCCTGGTTGATTACCGAGTATTGCCCGGGGGAACCCCTCGCGGATTATCTGGAGTCATGCAGCGAACCTGAACTGGGTGCCATCGGTCGGCTTTTCGCACAACTGGCCGCTGCACGCATCAGTCACGGTGACCTGAAGGCCAGCAACCTCCTTTGGCATAAGGACGGAATCAGCCTCGTCGATCTCGACGCGATGCGTCAGCACGAGAATAGGGCTTCTTATACGCGGGCTTGGCACAAGGATCGTGAGCGCTTCCTACGAAACTGGCCGGAGGGCAGCCCACTGAGAGACGTCATCGCCAGCGTTCTACCCCCTGCCTAAAGCCCTTCTGTTGGTTCGCGGAACTGGATGGCATGCAGCCGCGCATAGTGACCATTGAGCGCAATCAGTTCTGTGTGCGTCCCGCGCTCGACGATTTTTCCCTGATCCATCACCATGATCACATCGGCTTTTTCGATGGTGGACAGTCGGTGTGCAATCACCAGCGTCGTGCGGCCCTGAATGACATGATCCAGCGCTGCCTGGATATGCTGCTCGGATTCGGTATCCAGTGCCGAGGTGGCTTCATCGAGGATCAATATCGGGGCATTCTTCAGCAAGGCCCGGGCAATGGCCAAGCGCTGGCGCTGACCGCCAGAAAGCAGAACACCGTTTTCACCAACCAGTGTATCGAACCCCAGGGGCAGGCACTCGATGAATTCTCGCGCAAACGCCGCTGCCGCTACCCGCTCAATTTCCGTACGAGCTGCCCCGGCCAGATCCCCATAGGCAATGTTGTTAGCGACCGTATCGTTGAAAAGGGTAATCTGCTGATTGACCACTGCAACGTGACGACGCAGGTTGCGCAGCGTGTATTGCTCGACATCCATGCCGTCGATGAGAATTTTTCCTTGGGTGTGATGATAAAAACGGGGAATCAGATTGGCTAACGTCGACTTGCCACTGCCGGAGCGGCCGACCAGCGCAACCATCTGCCCAGGCTCGATCGTGAAATTCAGGCCGTCGAGTACAAGCTTGTCCGTGCCTGGGTAGCTGAATGTCAAATCTCGAACAACGACACGCCCTGTAACCCTCTCGCGCTCCTGAGTACCCTGATCGATCTCCGGTGGTTCATCAAGTTGCGAAAAAATGCTTTCTGCGGCTGCCACGCCGCTCTGTATCGTCGCACTCACTTCTGAGAGTTGTTTTGTCGGCTTCGGCAATAACCCGGCTGCCGTGATGTAGGCGATCAAATCGCCCGGCGATGCTTCGCCGCGCAACCACAACACCAGGAAAAACAGCCCCCCCATTGCGCTGTAAACAAGCAATTGCAGCAAGGCAGTTGCCGTGGTCGCGGTCTTGACCATTTTCACCAGCTTTGCCATGTTGTTTTCACTGGCGGCAACGAATCGTTGCTCTTCATAAACACCGCCGCCAAAGCTGCGCACAACGCGATGTCCCTGGATGGCCTCGGAAGCAACATGGGTCACATCACCCATCGCCACCTGAATTCTTTTTGCCTGCTTGCGGAACTTGCGGCTCGCATTGCCGGCAATGATGATGATGAACGGCAATACGGCAATCATCGTTAGCGTCAGGCGCCAGTTAGTCCAAAGCAGATAAACGAGCAGGGCGATCACGGTCAACCCTTCGCGGATAACAATCTTGATCGCTTCCGTTGCCGCGCGGGTCACCATCGTGACGTTGAAGGTAATACGCGAAATCAGATGCCCGGAATTATTCCGATCGTAATAGGCATCAGGCAATGTCAGTAGATTGCGGAACAGGGATACACGGAGATCGTGCACCACACCACAAGACACCTTGGCCAGATAGTAGTTGCCAAGATAAGAGCCGATCCCCTGCCACGCAGCAATGAGAATCACCATCAAGGGCACCGCATGCATCATCTGCATTCCATTGAGCAATGGCAGACCAGAGATAGTTGCTTTCTGCGGATCGCTCAGTCCGTCGACAAAATATTTCAGCACTGCAGCCAGCATGGGTTGGCCAGATGCGTAAATGCCGAAACCCAGGATGCTGATCGAAAATGGGCTTACGTAGGGTTTTACGTAACCCAGGAGGCGCAAATAAATAGAAAGGCTGGACTTAATATTGTTGGTTTTCATTGGAGAAAACCCGGAGTAATGGTTTTTGGCTAAGGTCGGCTGTCGGCCAGCGGAATATTTCTTGTAAGGGCGAAGCGGCGGCACCGAAAAGGGCTGGATAACCTTCAGGCGAGGATACTGCCAAGAAAACAGGTTCAGTACCAGCGAAGAGCCTCAATGCTTCTTCTTCTTTGATCCACGGACGATAAACGCCAAGATGCATCTGCACCGCCACGGGTGTATCGAGATGCCAGACCCGTTGCGGATCGATATCACTGGAGGCGAGTTCGCGACCGGCACGGTCGGCCTCGACGCAATAGCGAATCTCCTTGCTTTTCATTGCCTTGGGGTGATAGCCCCAATAAACCAGCCCCAGCAGTGCGATAGCTACAACTGCCATTACTGCAACGAAGGTGCGCCTGCCTCGCCAATTGGCCAGGCGTGCCATCTCCCGGCCCGCCAGCAGGGCTGCCGCCGGCCACAGAGGGACGAGAAGATCGGCCCGGAAGTGGGCGCCGAGCGAAAACAGCAATAGCCCGACAGCGATCCAGACGAACAGAAAACGTTCGAAGCGTCGCTCGGCGGCATCGCCAGCCGGATGTCTGACAGTTCGCCACAGGCCATACAGCGCAAAGAGGCTGAATGGCAGGAAACGCAGCGCAAAAAAGAAGAATGGTTTGTAGAGATTCTCGCCCGGCGTAATGTCCTTGCGCATGCCGGTGACCTGGCCGAACAGTTCATCGAAAAATAGCTTGTCGATCAGGGGGTAGCCAAAGGCTTGGACGGCCAGCGCCAGCCAGCCGAGCGTCAGCGCGAGGAACAGCAATATGCCTGGCCATTGCTTGCCTTGGGGTGGCGGAGTGGCGGATGCGGTGCGGCGTTCCCAGAAGAACGCCAGCAAGCCGGCGGCGGCGAGGATCGGGCCGATGGGCCCCTTGATCAAGGTGGCGGCTGCGCCAGCCAGCCAGAAGGGTAGCCAACCACCACCGCGCTCCCAGGCTCGGTAGGCCGCCAGCGCTGCGAAGGTAATGGCAAAGGCAAACAACGCATCGGTACGTACCAGAGCGATGTGTCGCGCCATCATTGGGGCCAGAATACACGCGAGTCCGGCGCAGAAACCAGCCAGATCACCGAACTGGCGACGCCCTGTGTGATAAACCAGCAGCGCCATGCCCAACACCGCCAAGGCCGAAGGCAGCGTGAGTGTCAGGCGGTTGATGCCACCCACCGCGCCGAATGCGGCAGCCACCCAGGTGTGTAGCGGCGGCTTCGACATCAGCCACCCGCGTACTTCGGTTTGTGCCAGCCAGTTGCCGCGCCACAGGGCATCCATGACATAGGCGACGACGCGCTGCTGCGCATCCGCCTCAAGATCGGTCGGACCGGTCAGGCGGATGGCGTAGAGTGCGACGGCTAGTGCCGTCAGCAGCAGGACGCTCAGCCTTACTTGCCGCTCGACAGGAATCTTGAGCAATTTCTGATGGCCTCGAGAATCAGGGGGTTGTTCGCTTCGAGTATCTTGGATGCTGTCCCGGGCGGGAAGGGGACGTCGTCGGGATCGGTCGGTGACCACTGATCCGCGCCGCGGTTGGTATAGGGAATCCGGTATTTCATGTCTTTGGTGATCACGCTGATGCTGTGCCAGTCGCTGCTGACGATGTAACGCCGATTTTGCAAATCAAGCAGGTTGCGGCCCAGGGAATAGGCCGCTGTGTCTGCGGGTGCACCAAGCGACTGGAGTAGGGTGGTACTGATATCCAGATGGCTGGTGGTCTCTTCGATCTTTCGGTGGCCACTGCCCGGCATCCACATGACCATGGGGGTACGGATTTGCTCTTCGACAAAGCTCGAATTGTGCCCCCACGCGCCCTTTTCCATGAACTCCTCGCCGTGGTCACCGGCGACGATGACGATCGTGTTCCGGAACAGATCGTGCTGCTCCAGTGCTGCGAAAATCCTGCCCAGTTGCTTGTCTATCCAGTGGGCCGAGTTGGTGTAACGGTTGAGCAACTGGTCGATTTTGGGCGTTAGCGATTCGCGGCTCATCGAGGCGTAATTCACATCCTCGAGATAAGGTTTGGCGATGGCGGCGGATTCCGGAAAGGTGTAGCGGGCGTGCGTCGATTCGAGGAAAAAGAAACTCATGAAAGGACGTGCGGGATCGCGCTTTTTCAGGAAAGCGATCAGCGCATCGGTATTCTCCTGATCCATTTCCCATGGCGTCTTGTCACCCTTGCTCTCATGCAACTGGTCGGCGGGAATCTTCGCAAACAGCGTCCGGTCGAATTCCGGATAGGTAAATTTGGCGCTGGTGCGCAAGTCGAACTGATAACCGAGTTCCTGCAGCCGATCCATCAGCAGGGGGCTTTTCTGCGCATAGAGGAAACTCGACCAGTACGAGCCGTACAGTCCATAAAAAAGCCCGAACAGCGCCTCCCGGGTGCCGTTGCCGCTGGAGTAATGGCGGGTGAAGTGCAGCCCCTGTTGCGCCAGTTGCCAGGTATTCGGCATCGTCTGCTCGGAAAGTCGATCCCAGCGCAGCGACTCGGCGACCAGAATGATGATGTTGGGGGGCGCTTGCATGGGTGAAAAAGTCACTTGGCCAGCCGGGTAGTTCAGGCGCCCTTTCGACGAATCCACGGCCAACTGTTGTTGGCGCTTGGCTGGCTGGATACCGAACTTGGCAGCCAGGCTGCGGATCTTGGTCCTGCCATAGAAGGGGTAGATCCTGATAGCTTCGAGGATGCGTCCCTCATTGCGCAAGTCGGCAATGCCGTACATCAGCCGCTCCCCGAGCATCAGGCAGGCCACCAGCGCCAGCACCCAGCCCCAGCGCAGCTTCACGTTGGCCGTAGTAACCAGCCAGCGACTGACAAACCAGCCAGCGGCCTGAACCAGCGTATGTCCCAAGCCGATCAGGGCCATCGAGAAATAGGTGTCGCTTCCACCACCGAGCGATTCCACCCCGCCCGGCGTCAGCAGCAGATTCAGAACGAAGCCGTTGAAATGGAAGTTGTATAGATCGTAGATGACGCTATCGGCGCGAATGAGCAGAATGCACAGGCTGGTGCTGATGACGGCGACAGACGCCAGAAAAACCGGCGCTTTCCGGAAACCCCAAGCCGCTACGACCGTAAGCAAGATGCCCGGCAGCAAATAAACCAGGCTGTAAGTCCCCCATGCGGCCAGATGGAACGCCGAAATGAGGTCAAAGCCAAATTCAGGGTTTCCCGAGCGATAGAACGGCCAGGTCACCGTCAGCATGTGCAGCCAGCTGAAAGTGAAGAACGCCCCGATATTTGTCGGGAGATGGCAAGAAAACATGGATTCCGCGTATCTTTTCAGCTTCCCGTTACTCATGGCGGTTATCCGGAAAATGGCTGGCATATCGACACGCATTAGGCAACTCTTCGGCCGCAAGAAAATCACGCTCCAGGAGCGCTATCCCCAGTACGCAATCGGGCCGCATACCTATGGCGGCCTCAGAGTAATCGAGTGGGGGGAGGGCAAAAAACTCACCGTTGGTGCATTTTGTTCCTTCGCCAGTGGTGTAAAAGTTTTCCTTGGTGGTGAACACAGGGTCGACTGGGTCACAACCTTTCCGTTTTCTGTTCTGTGGAAAGAGGCAGCCGGGAGTATTACGGGCCACCCACATTCGAAAGGTGACGTGGTCATTGGCAATGATGTACGGATCGGCGCTGAGGCCCTGATCATGTCTGGCGTTCGCATAGGTGACGGCGCAGTTGTTGGCGCGCGTGCCGTCGTTACGCGTGACGTTCCACCCTATGCCATTGTTGCGGGGAATCCGGCCAGTGTTGTGCGTATGCGTTTTGAACCTCATCAGATTGATCGCCTGCTTTCTGTCGCTTGGTGGAGCATGCCTGACGAGCAGATCAAAACGCTTATGCCGCTGCTGTTGAGTAACGACATTGAGAGGTTCCTGGTCCAGGCCGAATCCATGATTAGCAGATAGCCCCGACTACTGAAGGATACTCGGACGAGTAATAACGAATACCTTGCTGCCACCCTGGCCAATAAATTTCTCGCGGATCATGTAATGATTCACCTCGATCCACGCCGATACGGTGGAATCTTTGTTTGATTCGTGCAACACGGCAATATCGACAGTGCCGTCTCGTAATGCCTGTTCAACAGCCTTGTGATCGAACGCCGATGAAACTCCATGCTGGTAAATCCAACCTGCGTAATAAGCGACACGATAGTCGCCGATATAAACGCGCTCGGGCCCTTTTGTATTTCTCGCCAGCCAAAGTCCGGCATCCTTGATATAAGTTTTTCCCGGAGAGAAGGACGCGACATTTGCCACCATCGTCACAAGCGCGATCACCACGAAAAGTCTTGTAAATTTTGGAAAGCGTGACATCAGGAGAACAAACCCGGCGACCGTCAGTGGTACCGCAAGAAGGTTCAGGGTACTGACATAGCGCGCAGAGACAAACAGATTGACGCTGATGAATGCAGTCAGCACAAGCACATAAAGGCAAAATCCCCAGTTCAACAACGGCCAGCGCTTCAGGACGGCAGACTTGGGGGACGCCACGAAACCATAACCCAGCGGCAGCGCGAAAATGCCGAGCATGTTGATGAACTTGACCGGGATGAGCGCAAGCAGACCCGTCATCAGAATCAGTCCGGCACTGTTTTGCGAAAACACAGGGAGATAACCGCTCAACCCCTCCGCGGCCTTGCGAAATCCCGCCTTCATTTCAAGCAGGTCCGCTGCATTCGCATATGCCAGCACTCGACCAGGAATGGGCAGTTTGCCAACTACCAGCAAGGCAAGAGCTCCTACCCCAGCCAAAAACGGCAGACAGATGATCTTGAAGCAGCGCCGCAACTTTTCTCCATGCGGAGCCGCAAAAAGCTGCCATAACAAGAGGGCCAGGAAGAAAACAGCCGCCTCTAGTCGGAACAATATCGCTGCGCATAGTGCTACCTGACAAAGCAGTGCTTCCCGCCAACGATAGGCCAGTTCTTCCCAGCGCATGGCCAGCCAGAATGATAGGGTACAGAAGAACCAGTAGCCGAATTCCCGGATGATGAAATCACGGTAGCCGTTGTAGGCCGGCATTGCCAGCACGACGAGGCAGGCGATCCAAGCGGCCTCGGGCATGCGACGGCGCGTCAAGTCGATCATGAGCGCACAGGTGCCGGCCAGGAGCAACGCGTTCAGGGCGTACGCCACGAACTCCGGATCAAGACGAGAGATATATCCGACGCCAGCCAGCAACAGCGGATAGAACGACCAGTCGAATGCAGCATTGGCTGCCAGGCCGTCTGCGATGAAGTTCCGGGCTTCCTGGACATACAACATCCCGTCGCGATTAGGCACAGGATTGGCCGCAACCGCAATTACTGAGAGCACAAGGCTGACAATAAATGTCGTACTGGCTGGCCTACTGCGAACCACCTCAATGAATTTATTGTTGTTAGCCATTATTACCAACAATGACTTTGCGCAATGCCATGAGATACCCCCTGCCCCACTTTGCGCAGGGTTCAAGGTAATTTCCCTCAGCCCATTCATTCCAGGATTTGATGAACAATAGCCTATGTTCCTGTGGGCGGCCTTTAAGTTGCTTCAGCGCATTATTAACATGTGCTTCAAATAATTCTGGCGTGGAATGGGCGAGCACTAACCCTCCTCGTCCCTTTCTGGGTGTGTTATCCCAGTTGGGAAATGCACATGGATACGTTTTGTAATCATGTCGATCAAGCTGGGGGACGAGATGCCGAATGGCTTCTGCATATTCGACAATGCGAGGCCCCCCGGAAAACAAGCGTTTCCTAAGTCTCCAGACGAGCTTGGAAAAATTACGTACAAGAGGGTTGTCTTCGTTCGATGCGGTGAGCATTGACAAGATCACGGCATCGAGGCCTAGCGCATGGGGATCGGCTATGTCGAGTGCACTGATGCCGATAATGTAAAGCCCACTTAGCCCCGCCTCAACTGCCCACTGACGCCAAAGATCGAAACGATTTTTTGCTTCCGGAATGTCGGCAGGCCGAAAAATGACGAATAGCGGTTTTCCATCGACCGTTATGTAGCGGCGATCTTTGAACGCTTTCAACAAGTAGTCGAAATGCGCTCGATCATCCTCCACGCCTGGGTAAGTCTGGCCAATCAGGACGCGCTTGGAGTCTCGGTGCCGCAAACCGGTCCAGGAGTTTTCTTTCCAGGAGTGATTTGCCCAACCCAAACAGAAGGGGAAATCAGGTTCGCCAGTATCCAGAACTTCATTAAATGGGCGTTCAAGAATACGCCTACCCGCAAACCAGTAATGCCAGTAACAAAACCCCTCGATGCCATGGGATGAGGCCAGTTCGGCCTGTGCGAGGCGGGTTTCGGGCAAACGCAAATCGTAGAATCCCAATTCCCCCGGAATAACGGGTTGCTCATGTCCTTTGAAAAGGGGCTTTGCCCGAACAACATTTGTCCACTCGGTAAACCCCGGTCCCCACCATGCATCGTTTTCTGGGATGGGATGGAATTGTGGCAAGTAAAAAGCAATGGCGCGGGCTTTTATAGCTTCGCTCTGGGAGGTATTCATGAGCTTGGTCGCAAAGTAGGCCGGGGTTGCCAGAATCGACGTTACCGCTTCTCAGCGATCAAGAGATACTGCTTGGTCACGAAAGGCTCAATCCAGCGGGTGGGCATGAACGCCTTGCGGTAATGTTCCTTCATTTTGCTTTCGATTGCTTGGATATGCCATCCGCACTCCTGCAAAATCTCCACCAAGCTTTGCCGTGTGAAAAAATGAAGGTGGGTTCTGTCCATTATTCCTTGGTCGGTATAGCGAAACTCGCCCTTGAAAAGCAATGGAAATGAAACTTTGTAGTGGCGTATGTTTGGAACGCTCAATGCCAACCTGCAATTTGATGAAGTGGATTCTCGAAGAAATCGCAAGGTTTGCCATGGGTCGACGAGATGCTCCAATACATCGGCCATGATGACCAAGTCGTAGCTGGTCCACGGCACCTCGCTGGAAGTCGATTCCAGCGTACCTTCCCAGACATGGCGTAATTGAGCTTTGGCTAGCCGGGCAGCATCCGGGTGGGGCTCGATCCCATCACAAACCTTGACCACTCCTGTTGCGACTAGTCTTTCTCCGAGGCGGCCTCCAGCACAGCCAATATCCAGCGAAGAATCTACATCGATGAAACGACCGATGAACTCGACGAATTCCTCGCGGTCAGTCAGATAGTAGCCGCGAATTTTCTTGTCCATCAGAGCGCCTGACTGGAGCATTGGGGTAATTTTCTTACCAGCACATCTTCCATGATCAGATATTCCAAATCTGATCCGAAGAACATGTTGAGCGCATCTGTCGGCGAGCAGATCATCGGCTCCCCGCGCCGGTTGAGCGAGGTGTTGAGTACCACGCCGTTGCCGGTGAGTTTTTCCAGCTCAACCATCAGGTCGTAGTAGCGTGGGTTGTAGTCGCGCTTCAGCACCTGCGCACGGGAGGTGCCGTCCTCATGCACGACTTCCGGCACGCGCGCCTTCCATTCGTCGGCCACCTCGAAAGTGAAGGTCATGAAGGGCGCCGGATGATCCGATTGCAGCATCTGCGGTCCGACGGTATCGAGCATCGACGGACAGAACGGCCGCCAGCGCTCGCGGAACTTGATCTGGGCATTGATGCGGTCGGCCACGCCGGCGACGCTTGGGCAGCCGAGGATGGAGCGGCCACCGAGCGCGCGCGGGCCGAACTCCATGCGGCCTTGAAACCATGCCACCGGATTGCCGTCGGCGAGGATTTTCGCGATCAGTTCGGGCACCGACGCCGTCCCGCCAGCGCCGACTTTTTGCCATTGCGGCTTGTTGGGGTGCGCTTCACAGGCGGCGATCACCTGCTCGTTCGTGTAGCGCGGGCCGAGATAGACGTGCTCCATCTTCTCCACCGGCACGCAACGCTGTACCGAAACATACGACGCTGCACCAATCGCGGTGCCGGCATCGCCCGAGGCGGGCTGGACGAAGAGTTCCTTGACCTCCGGCCGGGCGATGATCTTCTGGTTAAGCTTGACGTTGAGCGCGCCGCCGCCAGCGAAAGCCAGCTTGCCAGTCTCGCGCAGGATGTCGCCGAGGTAGTAATCCATCATCTGCAGAGACAGATCCTCGAACAGCTTCTGCATGCTCGCGGCGTAGTGAACGTAGGGATCGTCGGCGCTGTCGCCTTCGCGCTTCGGGCCGAGCCATTCAATCAGCTTGGGCGAGAAGTAGTAGCCCTTATTTCTCCCTTTTACCTTTTCCTTGTAGCGGCGCAGGCCGATCACGTTGGCGTAGTCGGTGTTGACGATCAATTCGCCGTTCTCGAATTTGGCCAGGCGCGAGAAGTCGTAACGGGTCGGGTCGCCGTAAGGCGCCATGCCCATGACCTTGTATTCGCCGTCGAGCATCTCGAAGCCGAGGTATTCGGTGATCGCGCCATAGAGGCCGCCAAGCGAATCCGGGTCGTAGAACTCCTTGATCTTGGTGATCTTGCCGTTCTCGCCAACACCGAAAAAAGTGGTGGCGTACTCGCCCTTGCCGTCGATGCCGAGGATCGCGGTCTTTTCCTGGAAGCCGGAGCAATGGTAGGCGCTGGAAGCGTGGGTCAGGTGATGCTCGACCGGGACGATCTCGGTCTTGGCGAGATCGAAGCCGAGCCCCTTCAGGCACTCTTCGATGCGCCTGCGATAACGGTGGTAACGGCGGTTGCCGGCGAAGATGGCGTCGATGCCACGATCCGGCGCATACCAGTAGCGCTTCGCATAGTGCCAGCGGGCCTTCTCGAACAGGCTGATCGGCGCAAAGGGAATCGCCACCGCATCGACATCGGAGGGCTTGATCCCGGCAAAATCCAGGCAGAACCTCGCCGACTCGAACGGCATGCGGCCCTTGGCGTGTTTGTCGCGGATGAAGCGTTCTTCCTCGGCGGCCGCCACCAGCTTGCCGTCGATGTAGAGCGCCGCGGAGGGGTCGTGCGATACCGCGCCCGACAACCCGAGAATGGTTAATGCCACTGAACTGATTTCCTTGAAAAAACGAAGTATACAGGCCGACCACTATAATGCGCCGGCCATGCGCATCCTGCTCGTCAAAACCTCTTCGCTCGGCGATGTGATCCACAACCTGCCGGTCGCCAGCGACATCCGGCACAGGTTCCCGGACGCACAGATCGATTGGGTGGTGGAGGAAAACTTCGCCGAGGTTCCGCGCCTGCACCCTGCAGTGCGTAATGTCTTCCCGGTGGCCGTGCGGCGCTGGCGCAAGGCCCTGCTGTCGGGTGCGACCTGGCGGGAAATCGGTGCTTTTCGCCGCTCAGTTCGCCGTCCTGCCAGCGCCGACTTTTACGATGCGGTCCTTGATACTCAGGGATTACTCAAAAGCGCCCTGCTCACCGCTCAGGCGCATGGACCGAAGCTGGGCCACTCGGCGGAGACGGCACGCGAGCCGCTGGCGGCGCGCTTCTACGATCGGACCTTTGCCATCCCGCGCGGGCAGAATGCCGTGTTGCGCAACCGGCAACTGGCCGCGGCAGCACTCGGCTACGCTTTGGATGCTCTGCCGCTCGATTACGGTATCACCGCTGCGCCGCTGACAGCCGACTGGTTGCCGGTGCCCGATTATGCCGTGCTGCTCACCGCCACCAGTCGTGCCGACAAGGAGTGGCCCGAGGAATACTGGCGCGTGCTGGGGGCAGCGCTCAACGCGCTCGGACTGAATTGCGTACTGCCCGGCGGCAGTCCTGCCGAACGTGAGCGCGCTGCGCGGCTGGCAAAATCGATGGAACATGCCGTGGCCGCCCCGGCGATGAACCTGACCGATCTCGCTGGCCTGATGGCGGGGGCGCGGCTCGTGGTCGGCGTCGATACTGGGCTGGTGCATCTGGCCGCCGCGCTGCAACGGCCAACGGTCGCGATCTATTGCGGCTCCGATCCGGCGCTCACCGGCGTGTTGGGGACGGCTACCTTCGTGAATCTCGGTGGGATCGGCACGCCCCCCCTTGCGGAAGAAGTCATCCGCATTGCCGGCGACCTGCTCGACTGATGGCCCGCCTGCTCTACACCTTCGCCATTCTTGCCCTGATGCCGTGGGCAGTCATCCATCTCATCTGGCGTTCGCGCAAGCAACCGGAGTATCTGCAACATTGGAGTGAGCGTTTTGGCCGCTATGCTGCCGTCCCGCCAGCGCCGACTTTTTGGATCCATGCCGTTTCGGTGGGAGAGACTCGCGCCGCGCAGCCGCTCGTTGTCGCCTTGCGCGAGCGTTACCCCAAGCATCGCATCCTGCTCACCCACATGACGCCGACCGGCCGCGCCACATCGCAGGAATTGTTGGGCGACAGCGTGGAGCGTGTCTATCTGCCCTACGATACGCCGTGGGCGATGCGGCGCTTCCTGCGCCATTTCCGCCCGACCCTCGGCCTGATCATGGAAACCGAGCTATGGCCGAACCTGATCGCTGCCTGCAAGGCGGCAGACATTCCCCTGCTGCTGGTCAACGCCCGCCTGTCGGAAAAATCGGCGCGTCGCTATGCCCGCTATCCGCGGCTCACGCGCACCGCGCTGGTGCAACTGACGGCCATCTCCACGATCAGCGCCGACGATGCCGAACGTTTGCAGAACCTCGGCGCCCCGGTGGCCAGCGTCAATGGCAACATGAAATTCGACATCACGCCACCGGCCGGGCAACGGGTGATCGGGCAGGCATTCCGCACCCGTATCGGCGAACGGCCGATGTTCCTCTGCGCCAGCACCCGCGAAGGGGAGGAAGCCCTGATTCTCGATCAGTGGAAAAAAGTCGGTGCTGGCGGGACGGCATTGCTCGCCATCGTCCCACGCCATCCACAGCGCTTCGACGAGGTGGCGCGGCTGGTCGAAGCCCGCGGCCTCAAACTGCAACGCCGCTCGGACGACCGGCCGGTCGCGGCAGACACCCAGGTGTGGCTGGGCGACAGCATGGGCGAACTGTTCGCCTATTACGCGGCGGCGGATCTGGCCTTCGTCGGCGGCAGCCTGCTCGATTTCGGCAGCCAGAACCTGATCGAACCGTGCTCGGTCGGTGTGCCGGTATTGATCGGCCCCTCCACCTTCAATTTTGCCGAGGCCGCACAAGCGGCCATCACCACCGGAGCGGCCCGACCAGTGAACTCGGCAGGCGATCTGGTGACTCAGGCCCTCGCCCTGCTGGCCGATCCAGCCAGCCGCGACGTGATGGGGCAGCAGGGGCGCGTCTTCGCCAAACGGCATCAGGGCGCGACGGCGCGCACCCTGGCGCTGATCGAGCGACTTGATTTATTCCAGCAGCGCGTTGATGGTCGCGAGATCGTCCTCGGACAGCGTGCCGGCGGACGATTTGAGGCGTAACTGCGAAATCAGGGTATCGAGGCGCGCCTTCGCCAGTTTCTGCTGGGTGTCGTAGAGCTGGCTCTGGGCATTCAGCACGTCGATGTTGATGCGTACGCCAACCTCGTAACCGAGCTTGTTCGATTCGACGGAAAGCTTCGACGAAGCCACGCCGGCTTCCAGCGCCTTGACCTGCGCCAGCCCGGCATTTACACCCAGATAGGCCTGGCGGGCGGTCAAGGTGGCGGTACGGCGGGCATTGTCCAGATCAGAGCGCGCCTTTTCCTTCAACGCCACGGCCTCGCGGTCCTTCGACATTACACTGCCTCCGGAAAAGAGCGGTAGGGATAGTTGCAGCCCGACATAGCTGGTTTTTGTATCACTGCCGACGCCGGTAGTGGTGCTGTCAGTCGCGCCGTCTTTGCGGCGCATTGCTACCAAATCCAGAGTAGGTAAATGACCAGCGCGCTGTTTGTCAATTTCCTGATCGGCGACCTCGAAGCTGGTCTGTGCCAGTTGCACGCCCAGGTTGCCGCTCTCCGCCGAGGTTACCCATTGGCCGATATCGTCCGGCTGCGGTCGTCCAATCTGGAACGAGGGCTTCAGTCCCTTCAGCGCCTCGGGCTCCTTGCCGGTCAAGGTACGCAGTGTCTGGCGCTTCACCGCCAGATCGTTCTCGGCAACGATTTCCTCGGCAAAAGCCAGGTCGAAGGCGGCCTGGGCCTCGTGCGTGTCGGTGATAGTGGCAGTGCCGACTTCGAAGTTGCGCTTGGCGGATTCGAGCTGCTCAGCGATGGCAATTTTCTTTGCCTGTGCCGTCACTAATGTTTCCTGCGCCAGCAGTACGTCGAAATAAGCCTGAGTCGCCCGTAGCATCAGATCCTGGCTGGCTTGCACGAACTGCATTTCGGCCATGATGGCAGACAGTTCGCCCTGCTTGTAGCCAGCCCAGTTCTGCCAGCGAAAAAGTGGTTGAGACAAGCTTACATACCAGTAATGGCTATTGAATTCTGCCTTGTTAGTGGTAGCGCTGGCAGTGCGCGATTTGACCGCATTGTCATTCCATTGGGTTTGGGAGGACAAACTTAATGTAGGCAACAGGCCGGCACGGCCTTGCGGCAGTTTTTCCAGCCCGGCATCGCGCGATGCCCGGGCGGCAGCGTATTGGGCGTCGAATCCCACCGCGTCGCGGTAGACCTGCAACAGGTCGGCAGCCTGCACATTCAGCGCGTTGCCGACAAAGGCCAGGGCGATCAGAGTGGTGAGGGAAGGCTTCATGCGTACTCCAGTAAAGGTTCAATAAGTCGGGGCGGCGGGGTCGACATCGCGCGACCAGGCTGCCATACCGCCATACAGGTTGATGACATTGCCGAAGCCCTGTTGTTCGAGGAACAGCGCCACCTGATAGCTGCGTGCGCCGTGATGACAGATGACCACAGTTTCGGCATCGCGGGCCAATTCTTGATGGCGGGCGGGAATTGCGCGCATGGGCACCAGCTTGGCGTCCGGGATGCGGACCACATCGAACTCCCAAGGCTCGCGCACATCCAGCAGCAGGGGTGGCTCGCGACTGGGGTCGTCAAGCCATGCCTTGAGCTGGGTAGCGGTCAGTTGCTTCATGTTCAGAAGGCGAAGCACCGGGCCGGTGCGCCGCCCTGCAGATAGGGAACCACTGTTTCAAGCAGGTCCTTGACGACAGTCGTGCCATCCGTCTGTCGCACGACCTTGCGCAGGACCATTACCGGCGGACGACCAACGAAAGCCAGCAGTCTGCCTCCCTCCTTCAGTTGTGCCAGCAGTGCTGGCGGAATCTCCACCACGCCGCCCGAAACGACGATGACGTCGAAGGGGGCCTGGGCGGGGAAGCCCGCCAGGCCGTCGCCAAGTTCCACATGCACATTGAGTGCCGCCTCGTTGGCGAGCACGTGCCGGGCCCGTTCGGCAAGGGTGGGTTCGATTTCCATGGTCCATACTTCGCGGGCCTGTTCGGCCAGTAGCGCCGCCATGTGTCCGGAACCGGTGCCGATCTCCAATACCCGGTCGCCCGGCTGTAATGCGGCTTCCTGCAACAGGCGCACTTCGAGCTTGGGTGTCAGCATCGCTGCGCCATGGCCGAGCGGCATGGCCATGTCGACGAATGCCAGCGCGCGGCAGGTGGCCGGCACGTAGTGCTCGCGGCGGTCGGCATAGAGGATATCAACAACGGCAGGCTGCAACACTTCAGTGGTGCGCAACTGCTGTTCGATCATCTTCTGGCGGGCAATCTCGGGGTTCATGGGCAGAGCCTGACGGTTTGAAGCCGCCATTTTACGCTGGCTCCCTGACCCGATACCAGGCGGCGTACAGGGCAGGCAGAAACAGCAGGGTCAGGGCGGTCGCCACGATCAGTCCCCCCATGATGGCCACGGCCATCGGCCCCCAGAAAATCTGGCGAGATAGCGGGATCATTGCCAGCACCGCCGCCGCAGCGGTCAACATGATGGGGCGGAAGCGGCGCACCGCCGAACCGACAATCGCTTCCCACTGGTTTTTGCCGGCTTTTTCATCCTGTTCGATCTGGTCGAGCAGGATCACCGCGTTGCGCAGGATCATCCCCATCAGTGCAATGACGCCCAGATTGGCGACGAAACCGAAGGGTTTCTGCAATAGCGCCAGCGCCAGCGCCACGCCGATCAGACCGAGCGGCGCGGTCAGGAGGGCCATGACCGTGCGGCGCATGCTCTGCAACTGCATCATCAGCAGGGTGATGACGCCAATGATCGTCAGCGGAAAGACGGCCTTGAGGGCCTCCTCGTTTTTCGCCGACTCTTCGATGGTGCCACCAATTTCGATGCGATAGCCGGGTGGCAGGGTTTGACGCAACGCATTGAGCTGCGGATCGATCTGCGCGGAAGCAGTCGGCCCGGTGACCTGGGGATTCGCTAGGTCGGCACGCACCTGGATTGCCGGCAGACGGTTGCGCCGCCGGATGATGCCCTCTTCCAATACCGGTTCAAGTTTTGCCACCTGCGCCAGCGGCAGCCACTTGCCGTCGGCAGGAACGGGCAGGTCGGCCAGCCGGTCGAGGCGACCACGATCCTCATCCGCGCCGGCTGGCGCGCGCCAGACGATGTCGATCAACTGGTCGCCCTCGCGGTACTGCGTCAGCGTCGTTCCGATCTGGTGCGCCTGCAGCGCCTGCGCCACCTCCTGACTGGAAACGCCGAGCAAACGGGCGCGGTCCTGGTCGATACTTACCCGAACCGCCTTGGACTTTTCGTTCCAGTCGAGGTGCACGTCCTGCACATTCGGGTTGGTACGCATCACCGCCGCCACCTCACCGGCAATCTTGCGCAAGGTTTCGACGTTTTCGCCGATGACGCGGAACACCACCGGATAACCGACCGGCGGGCCGTTCTCCAGCCGCTGAACGCGCGCGCGCAGATGGCTCCACGAGCCATCGGGCGCATTGAAGGCCGCAATCAATCGTGTCCGCACCGCCTCGCGCTCTTCAAAGCCCTTGGTGATGACCACCAGTTGGCCGAAGTTGTCGTTGAACAGTTGTTGATCGAGTGGCAGGTAGAAGCGCGGTGCGCCGTTGCCAATGTAGGACGCATGGTTGACCAGTTTTTCCTTGATATCGTCGGCTGCCAGCAAACCCTCGACACGTTTGATCGCCGTCTCGGTGGCTTTCAGCGAACTACCCTGCGGTAGCCACAAATCGACCAACAATTCGGGGCGATTCGAGGGGGGGAAAAACTGTTTCTGGACGCCGACGTTGAAGGCGAGGAGACCGAGGGCGAAGGCGATGACAGAGATGGTGATCGTCTTCCAGCGATGGCGCAGGCACCACTCGACCAGGGCACGGAAGCGCCGGTAGAACGGCGTGTCATACACGTCGCCGTGATGCTCCTCGCCATACTTTCGCAAGGCCTTTTCGTCGAGCAGCTTGAAACCGAGATAGGGCGTAAACACCACGGCGACCAGCCACGACACCAGCAGGGCGATGGTGGTCACGGAAAAGATGGCCCCGGCGTATTCGCCCGCCCCCGATTTGGCAAAACCCACCGGGGTGAAGGCCATCGCCGTGATCAGGGTGCCGGTCAGCATTGGAAAGGCGGCTGAGGTGTAGGCGAAGGTGCCAGCGCGGAACTTGTCCCAGCCCTGCTCGATTTTCACCACCATCATCTCGACGGCAATGATGGCATCGTCGACCAGCAGGCCCATCGCGATGATGAGCGCCCCCAGGGAAATGCGATGCAGATCGATGCCAAACATCTTCATCAGCAGGAAGGTCATGGCAAACACCAGCGGGATGGACAGGGCCACTACCAGGCCGGTGCGAAAGCCGAGCGAGAGGAAACTCACGCCCAGCACGATGATGACTGCCTCGGTCAGACTTTGCAGGAACAGTTGCAGCGATTCCTTGACGATATTGGGCTGGTTCGCCACCGTGCCCACTTCCATTCCAAGCGGCAAGTCGCGGGCCAGTCGGTCGGTGTTTTCCTGCAGGTGCCGTCCGAGCGCGATGACGTCGCCGCCTTTTGCCATCGTCACGGCAATGCCGATCGCGTCCTGGCCCATGAAGCGCATGCGCGGACTGGGCGGATCCGCCTGGCCGCGCTTCACTTCGGCGATGTCACCGAGGCGCAGATGGTGGCCACCGATGGCCAGGTCGGCATTGCGGATTTTTTCCGTCGAATCGAAGGCGCCGCTAACGCGCAGGCGTACGCGATCCGTGGCCGTTTCGACGAAGCCGGCAGGGGCGACAGCATTCTGCTTCGTGAGCGCCTCGGCCACCTGGCCGGGCGTGATGCCCAGGCTGGCGAGCTTCGCCGGCGCGACCTCGACGTAAATCCGGTCTTCCTGCACGCCGAGCAGATCCACCTTCTTGATGTCCGGCAGAGTACGCAGCTCCCGTGCAATCCGCGTCGCTTCCTGCCTCAGTTGGCCCATGTCATAGCCATTGCCGGTCAGCGCATAGATATTCACATAGACGTCGCCGAACTCGTCGTTGGGGAACGGGCCCTGCACGCCAGCCGGTAGCTGGTCCTGGATGTCGTCAAGCTTTTTCCTGACCTGACGCCACGATTCGATCACCTCGCTCTTCGGTGTGTAGTCATTAAGCTGGATAAAGACCAGCGACTCGCCGGTGCGCGAGACCGAGTTCAGCACATCGACGTAAGGGGTTTCCTGCAGCTTCTTTTCGATACGCTCGGTCAACTCGGTTTCCACCTCGTGGGCGGTTGCTCCCGGCCACTGGGTACGCACGACCATCACCTTGAAGGTAAAGTCCGGGTCTTCGGCACGGCCGAGATTGAGGAAGGACAGTACCCCGCCGATCATCAGCACGATCATCAGGTAGAGCACCATCGATGGGTGCTCGAGCGCCCATTCCGACAGGTTGAGATGCCTCATGGCCGCGTTTCTTCGGCGCTGCGCACTTTTTCGCCAGCAGTCAGCTTGAAGGCGCCGGCGGCGACGATGGTTTCTCCTGGCTGCAGTCCGCTCTTCAGCACTGCCCCGGCATCGCCATAGCGTTCGACCACCACCGGCCGTTGCCTGACGGCACTGTCACTTTCGATCACCCAGACACTGGCCTGATCACCCTGTTGCAGGATCGCTGCAAAAGGGACGATGATGGCGCCTGTTCCCGTTTTTGCAAAGCGAACGCTTGCGGTCATGCCCAGCGCGATGGCATCGTCCGGGTTTTCGATCCGTACCCGGGCCGCGAAGGTTCGGGTCGATGCATCGGCAACGGGTGAAAGTTCGCGCAATCTGCCGTGATAGGTCTTGCCAGTACTGCCTGACCAAAGCTCCACAGTGGCAGGGTCGCCAATTTTTAGGCCAGCCAGACGCGATTCGGGAATGGCGATCGCCACTTCGCGTTCGTCTTCGCGTGCGAGGCGGAATACACCTTGCCCGGCACTGACTACCTGCCCCGGCTCGGCCAGCACAGCGGCGATGCTTCCTGCGGCATCGGCGACCAGCGTGGTATAGGCGGCTTGGTTCTTCGCCAGTTGTGCTTGGGCTTCGGCTGCCTTGGCAGTGGTTTCCTTGACATCGAGTGCTGCCTGGCTGATGAAATTTCTTGCGCGCAATTCCTGCGTGCGTTTCAGTTCGGCAGCCGCCAGCGTGCGACTGGCCTCGGCCTGCTCTGCGGTGAGTTGCGCATCTGCGGGATCTAGCCGCGCGAGCGGCTGGCCAGCCTTGACACGGGCGCCTGCATCGACCAGACGTTCGACCAGCTTGCCGCTGACGCGGAAACCAAGCTGCGTTTCCACGCGCGCGCGTATTTCGCCGCTGTAGCGCTGTTCGTCTGCCGTCTCGCCAGCGCCGACTTTTATGGTTTTGACCGTCCGCGGCGCATGCGAGCCGGCATCGGGGGGCGGCGACTTCTCCCCGCAGGCAGGCAGCGTCATCAGTAGGCCTAGCGTCACTACAACCATGGGGCGTGATGCAATCATTTGGCTTCCTTTGCCTGAATCACCATGCCATCGGTCAGCAGCGTGACGGCTGCATCGAGAAAAACATGTGGGTCGGGCAGGCCGGCTGCGCAGTCGGCAAAGGTCCGCCGCCAGACGATGATCGAAAAAATCGGCGAAAAAACGATGCGTGCCGCCAGCGTCGGCTCGATCGGACGGAACTCGCCGCGCTCAATGCCGATCGCGATGACGCGGGCCATGGCCCGGAGCGCCCGGCTAATGATCTCTTCATGAAACCAGCGCGCGACTTCCGGGAAATTGCCCGACTCCGCCACCAGCAGTTTGGGCACTGCGCCGAGCGATGTCGTACCGATGCGCTCCCACCAGCCGAAGACGAAGCTGCGCAACAATGCGGCGGCAGGCTTGCCGGCGTCGTTGGCGATGGCTTCGGCTGCCTCAATCGCCGGGATCATGGCGGTTTCGATCGCCGCCTTGAACAGGGCCTCCTTGCTGTCGAAATACAGATAGACCGTGCCTTTCGATACGCCAGCACGCGTGGCAATATCCTCCAGACGGGTTGCGGCAAAGCCTTTTTCAGCGAAAACATCCAGCGCCGCAGCCAACAGTTCGGCCGGCCGCGCTTCCTTGCGACGTCTTGCAGGCTCCTTGATTTCGACCGTGTTGTGCGTTGACATGGGTGTTAATAAATAATGACTGAACGGTCAGTAATTTATCGGGATAGTGATGGGATGTCAAATCCCGTGCGAATTGTCGTCGCGACGATTGTCTTCGCGGTCCAAGCAGGTCAGAATTCAGGCTTCTTAAAAAGAAGGGGGCAAGATGTCCACCATTGTTAACGTTGTTTTCGACCGCAATCGGGATTACGAAATCATTTCGCATGGCAAATTGACGCGTGAGGAGGCCAATCGCTGGCTCGGTGCGCAATGGGAAGAACTCGAATGCGAAGCCACCAATCCAATGGGCAAAGTACTGGTGCTCGACCGGATTCTTGGTGTTGCCTACTTTGCCGGGGAAAAGCGCTTCGCCGAACACAGCGAGTGGACACAACAATACGCCGAAGCCGTGGCTGCCGTGCTGGTACGCCCCGTCATCAGGGTTGACGTCGCCGATCGCGTGGTTGGCTAGACCGCTTCCTGCTCCAGGAAGCGGTAGATCGCCTCAAGCCGGGCCACGCCGTCATCAAGTTCAAGAATCTGCTGTCGCGTGAGTAGCGGCAGCGGCAGCAGTTCGGCCCAGCGATCGGCGACCCAGCCCGCATCGTAGAAGCGGTGCGGCTCCGGTGGCCGGGCCTCTTCCAGCGCGTCCAGCAGGGCACGCAGCATTGGTACCAGCCGCGCATAATCGCCGGGGATCGGTTTGACTGGCGGATCGGGCAGGATGACTGCTTCTGCCCAGTGCAGGCCATTCGTCGCCACGCGATGGTTCAGAACGCGAAAGCGTTCGCCGCCATGCACCACGATATTCAGGATGCCGAGTTGCTGCATGTCCCAGTCAGCGATCCTGGCCAGCGTACCGACCCGATGCAGCCTGGCCAGCCCGGCTCCGGTCGTGACGATTCCCTCGCCTTCCTCGGTCAGGCAAATGCCGAAGGGCGAGTTGGTCCGCAGGCAGACCTTCACCATGTCCATATAGCGCGTCTCGAACACGCGCAGTGGCAGGCGCCCCCCCGAATGCAGCACGGCATTTAGCAGGAACAGCGGTATCTCGGTCGGTGTGCTCATTGATGATCCGCACCCCAGCGCTGCATCAGGTCGTGCGGTATGGCCAACCGGTCGAGGATGCGCGCTACGACGAAATCGACCAGGTCGCTGATGGCTTGCGGATGGTGATAGAAGCCGGGGCTGGGCGGCAGGATCACCGCACCGGCGCGGGCAAGCTTGAGCATGTTTTCCAGATGGATCGCCGAGAAGGGCGTTTCGCGCGGCACCAGGACCAGCGGCCTGCCCTCCTTGAGCACGACATCCGCCGAGCGGGTGATCAGATCCTTGGCCAGGCCGGCTGCCACTTCGGCCAGCGTTCCCATGGTGCAGGGACAGATCACGCAGGCATCGGGCGGATTGGAACCGGATGCGGGCGGTGCATACCAGTCGTCGCGACCGAAGACGGTCAGGCGCCCCCCGACATCCTTGAAGCGCTCGGCCAGCAGGCGCTGCGCCTCGCGCGGCTGGGCGGGCAGTACCAGATCGGTTTCCTGCTTGGCAACGATCTGCGCCGCCTGCGAATACATCAGCCAGACGCGGCTGCCGGCGCCCAGCAGGCAATCGACCAGACGTAGTCCGTAGGGCAGTCCGGACGCACCGGTCCAGGCAACGACGATCGTTTTGTTCACGGGAGTTCCTTCAGCAATTTGGCGGCAATCAGACCGTTCACGATACCGAAAACCAGCGCGCTGGCGGCAAAGATCGGCACCAGATAAAACACCCCGTCGTGCGGCACCAGCCAGAGCCGCGCCAAAACGAGCTGTCCGCCGATATGGGCGAAGGCAGCCAGTACGCTCGCCGTCACCGGACCGAACCAGCGAGTCGGCAGACGCGCCGTCACGGCCAGTACGGCCAGGCTGGCGAGCGCACCGGTCAGGCCGAGGAAGAAACCCGGCGCGAGGAACTGCCCGACCAGCAGGCTGCCGGCGAGGACGCGCAGCAGCGACACCCAGGCGGCATCGCGCCAGCCATGGCGCACCAGCACTACCAGCACGATGATGTTGGCCAGTCCTGGTTTCACACCCGGCAGCGGCGAGGGCAGGGTCGCCTCGGCCAGCGTCAGGGCGATCGCCGCCGCTGCATAACGCGCGATGCGGCGGTCGTCGCGCGTGACCGGCAGGTCAATAGTTGAGACTGTCATGGCTGGTTGAGCGGCCGGACAATGACAGGCTGACATGGTTGGGCGCACAGATGGCGATGGCGTTTGGCCGGGTCAGCCAGCCCTGCTGGACGCAATACTGGCGCGGTCCGGGATCGGCCAGCACCCGCGCCCGGCCGGGCGCGATCTCGATCAGGGTGTCGCCGAGCGGTCCGGTCACAGTGTAACGCTGAGCTGCGGTCAGCGGAAACTCCGCCATGACCTTGCCGTCAAGCCGGATGACCGCGCGCTCGGCTTGCCCACCGGTCCATAGCAGGGGAAAGGAAATGCCCACCGTGAGCACGCCGAGCAACAGGGTGGCCCAGTCTCCCGGACGTAGCAGGGCCAGCCAGGCGCTCACGCTAGACTGCGATGCCGGACCAGCACGCGTGCCCTGTCCTTGAAGTGAATCGCCAGATTTTCGGCGAACCATACCGAACGATGCTGGCCACCGGTGCAGCCGATAGCCACCGTCAGGTAGGAGCGGTTATCGCGCAGATAGGACGGCAGCCATTCGTCCAGAAAACGGGCGATGTCCGCGAACATCTTACTTACCTCGGGCTGCCCCTCAAGAAAGGCCACGACTGCCGCAGCGCGGCCGGTGAGCGGCCGCAGGACCGGATCGTAATAAGGGTTGGGCAGGCAGCGCACGTCGAACACCAGGTCAGCATCCATTGGCAGGCCATATTTGAAGCCGAAGGACTCGAACAGCAGGGTCAGGCCTCCCTCGGTCCGGGGAGCGAGCGCGACAAAGTCCTTGATCATCGCGCGCAGGGCATTGGGACGGACATCGCTGGTATCGATGCGATGGCCGAGGGACAACAGCGTTTCCAGTGCCTCGCGCTCGCACGCGATGGCTTCGGCCAGCGTACTGTCGCCGGCCACCATGGGGTGGCGGCGACGCGTCTCGGAAAACCGCTGGATCAGGACTTCATCGCGGGCATCGAGAAAAATCAGACGCACCGCCACGCCCTCCGATTCGAGCTGACGCAGTTGCGGCGGCAAGGCGGCGATCGAGGCACCGCCGCGCATGTCGACGGCCACGGCGACGCGCACATGCCCTTCGAGGCGCAGGTGGGCGATCAGTTCGACCAGCAAGGGTGCGGGCAGGTTGTCGACGCAATAAAAGCCATTGTCTTCCAGCACGTTGAGCGCGATGGATTTTCCTGAACCGGAGAGGCCGCTGATAAGGACGAGCTGCATGGCGGGACGAAGGGAAGGAGACGTACCCTATGGTAGCATCGGTGGCCTTTACCGAATGATTGCGTGCAGACGATGCCCCGCCAGGATTTCCGCTGGAAGCCCCGCCCTGCTCTGGCTGGCGCCCCCGTTCACCTCCATTCCTGGCTTTCCGACCCCGCCTCGCTGACCGCTCGCCTCGTGGCGCGCAGCGCCCATTTTGCGGTGCGAGTACTGGGGGAATTCCGGACCCTGCCTTGCTTCGACGAGCGCGGCGTCGTCGGCCTGCCCGCCACCCGCCCGGCCTGGGTACGCGAAGTGCTGCTCTTCGCTGATGGCGAGCCGGTGGTGTTCGCCCACAGCATCCTCGCCCCGCGCGATCTTGCCGGTGCCTGGCAGATGGCACAGGGCATCGGCAGCCAGCCCTTGGGAGCAGCGTTGTTTGCCGATCCGGACATCGAACGCGGGCCGCTGCACGTTGCGCGCCTGACGGCGTCCCACTCGCTGCATCGGCGGGCCGCTGCGGCGGTGGGTAGCAAATTGCCGCCGCTGTGGGGACGGCGTTCGCGTTTTTGCCGCTTTGGGCGGCCATTACTGGTCACCGAAGTCTTTCTGCCCGGCATCGCCGATCTGGCGCCATGATGCGAGTCCTCGCCCTGCTGCTCTTCCTGCTGTGCGGAACGGTATTCGCCGCGCCGCCGCAAGTTGCCGAAGTCAAAATCGTCAGCGCCGAATTCGGCCTGTTTGATGCCAGCAATCCCAAGGAACTGGTGTTCGAACCGGCGACGGTGGTGCCGCAGAGCGAAGGGCAGCGCTATGGCTGGATCATCCAACTGCGCACCAAAAAGCGCAGCGTCGCCGTGCGCGAGGAATACATCCTGGCGACGGCTGCGTCCGAAGCCGGCCCTACCGGCAACCTGGCGGAGGGCATCAACATTCCCCTACCGAAACGCCATCAGGTCAGCCAGCGGCAACTGGTGCCGCGCGGTGGCCGCATCATCGGCGAATGGGCCATCGGTCCCGGCGAACCGACGGGCCAGCGCCACCTGCAGGTGATCGTCGAGGGCGAACTCGCCGGCAGCTTCGATTACGAAGTGAAATAGCCCTCAGGCCGCCATCGTCGGCAGCAGCCGGCCGTCGACTTCTTCCAGCGCCCCGGCCTTTTTCAGATCGCCCATCAGCCAGGCCGCCAGTGCGGGCATGTCCATGCCGAGCAGGCGTGCACCGACATCGCGGAAAAAGGGCACGCGGCCGAGATAGGATTCCAGTTCGATGGCAGGCATGCCTTCGAGGTCGAGCAGGTTGAAGATGAAGCACGCCTTGATGCCGTTGCGCGCCATGCGCGCCGGGTCGGCAGCGAAGGCGTCCAGCCGCCGATAGGCGCGACCGAGGGCAGCGGGCACAGCGCCGAAGGGTCGGCCGTGGCCGGGAATCACCGTGTCGACGCCGAGGCCGGCAATCATGTCCAGCGTCGCCCGCGTCGCTTCCAGCGCGCCGGGATTGCAGAGCAACTCACCGAAGATGATGCCGAAGCCGTCTTCCCACAGCGCATCGCCGGAGATCAGCAGGCGCGCCGCCGGCGCATGGAACACCAGCGCATCCATGTCGTGACCGGGCGCGGCATAAGCCTGCCATGCCACGCCGCCCATCATCAGCGTGTCGCCCGGTCGCACCACGCCGTCGTGGCGAAAGCGCTCGCCACGCTGATCGCCGATGGTCAGAAAGAGTGCCTGCTCGTCCCAGTTCCGGATGTGTTCCTCGATGCCGGCGGGGATGAAAATAACGCAGCCGAATGCGCGTTGCAGGGCGGCATTGCCGCCGATGTGGTCGGAGTGGGAATGGGTGTTGATCAATCGGGGCAAGCGCCGTCCTGCCAGCGCCGACTTTACGAGTTCAACGGTTTGCGCCGCATGGCCGACGTAGCCGCTGTCGATCAGCGTCGCTGCATCGCCGTCGAACAGCAGGATGTTGTTCGATGACAGCCAGCCGCGCTCGATAACTTGCACCTGCGGCGGCAAGCTCATCGCCGGGCGAGGACGGCCTGCGCCACTTTGGATGTCGGTGAACGGCCGAGTTGACCGGATATCCATGCCGCAGTGTCGACCAGCTTGTCGAGATCCACTCCGCAGTCGATGCCGAGGCCTTGCAGCAGCCAGACCAGATCCTCGGTCGCCACGTTGCCGGAAGCACCCTTGGCATAGGGGCAACCGCCGAGACCGCCGACGGCGGCATCGAAGACATTGACGCCCATCTGTAGCGAGGCGTAGATGTTGGCCACCGCCATGCCGCGCGTGTCGTGGTAGTGGCCAGCCAGTTTTTTGACCGACACCCTTCGCGCCACCATTTCAATCATCGCCTTGGCCTTTTCAGGCGTACCGCTGCCGATGGTGTCGCCCAGCGAAATCTCGTAGCAGCCCTTCTCGAGCAGTGCCCAGGCAACGTCCGACACGGCAGTCGGCGTCACCTCGCCCTGGTAGGGGCAACCGAGCACACAGGAAACATAGCCGCGCACCCTGACCCCGGCGGCCTCGGCGTGTGTCATCACCGGCTTGAAGCGTTCCAGCGATTCCTTGATCGTACAGTTAATGTTCTTCAGCGAGAAGGCTTCCGAGGCCGCAGCGAACACCGCCACCTCCGTCGCACCCGTCGCAATAGCCGCTTCCAGACCTTTCTCGTTGGGCACCAGCACGGGGTAAGTCACGCCCGCCCGCCGGGCGATACCGGCCATGACCTCGGCAGCGTCGGCCATCTGCGGCACCCACTTGGGCGAGACGAAGGCGGTGGCCTCGATGACGGTCAGGCCGCAATCGGCCAGACGGTCGATCAGCGCGATCTTGGTGGCAGCCGGAACGGACTGTTTTTCGTTTTGCAGGCCGTCGCGCGGACCGACCTCGACGATGCGGACATTGTTGGGTAGGGACATGATTCAGGCAGCGGAAATTTCGAATTCAGCCAATTCTGCGCCATCCGCTACCTGTTCGCCAACCGCGTAGCAGAAGGCCTTGACCGTACCGGCGGCCGGCGCTACCAGTGTGTGCTCCATCTTCATCGCCTCCAGCACCACGACGGGCGCACCTTTTTCCACTTGTGTACCGGGGCTGACCAGTAATGCGATCACCTTGCCCGGCATCGGTGCGGTGAGTCCGCCCTCGGCACCGGCACCTTCGCCGCTGTGGTGGAAGGGATCGACCGCAGCGAAGATGAAGCTCATGCCGTCGAAGAACACATGGCGCTTTTCGGCCGCCGCGACGACAGTCACGGTCAGCCGGCGGCCATCGAGATCGGCGCGCAGGCTACCATCCTCGCGCAAGGCACCGCTGGCGGGTGACAACTGGCTATCGAGTTCCAGCGCGAAACCGTCACCGTGATAAGACGCCACGACCCGCTTCTCGACACTGCCGTGGCGCAGCAGGATCTCGCGCCGGGCCGCGCCGTTGGCGCGCCAGCCATCCCGTACATGCCAGGGTGAATGGGGGTCGCCGCTACGGCCGGCATGATCAAGGCCATGGTTGCGGTCGCGCAACAGTTCGGCCAGCGCGGCCAGCAGCCAGGCATCCCTTGGGGGTTCGGCCGCATCGGCACCCGGAAACAGGAAGTCCCGCTCGCGCTCGATCAACCCGGTGTCGAGGTTGGCCTGTGCGAAGGAGGGGCAGGCCACCAGCCGTGACAGGAAGCCGACGTTACTGGTCACGCCAACGATGCGGTAGTCGGCCAGCGCCTGCAGCATGCGGGCCAGCGCCCGTTCGCGGTTCTCATCCCAGACGATCAGCTTGGCGATCATCGGATCGTAGTGCGGCGTGATCTCGTCGCCCTGCTCGACGCCGGTATCGACCCGCACGTTGAGCGATTCCGCCGGCGGCGCCAGATGGGCAAGGTTGCCGGTGGCGGGCAGGAAGCCCTTGTCGGCATCCTCGGCGTAGATGCGCGCCTCCAGCGCATGGCCATTGATCGCCAGTTGCGCCTGCGACAATGGCAGCGGCTCGCCGGCGGCGACTTTCAACTGCCACTCGACTAGGTCGAGGCCGGTGATCATCTCGGTGACCGGATGCTCGACTTGCAACCGCGTGTTCATCTCCATGAAGTAGAAGGTACCGTCCTGATTGACGATGAACTCGACGGTGCCGGCACCCACATAGCCCACCGCTTTCGCGGCATCGACGGCGGCCTGGCCCATGGCAGCGCGACGCTGGCTCGTCATGCCGGGCGCGGGCGCTTCCTCCAGCACCTTCTGGTGACGGCGCTGTACCGAGCAATCGCGCTCGAACAGATAGACACAATTGCCCTGTGTGTCGCCGAACACCTGGATCTCGATGTGGCGCGGCCGTTGCAGGTATTTCTCAATCAGCACATGGTCATCGCCAAAACTCGACGCTGCTTCGCGCTTGCAGGAGGCCAGCGCATCGGCGAATTCGTCGCCTTTCCACACTGCGCGCATGCCCTTGCCGCCACCACCGGCCGAGGCCTTGATCAGCACCGGATAGCCGATGGCATCCGCCTGCGTGCGCAGGAAGTCGTGCGCCTGCTCGTCGCCGTGGTAGCCCGGCGTCAGCGGTACGCCTGCTTTTTCCATGAGTTTCTTGCTCTCGGACTTGAGGCCCATGGCGCGGATCGCGCTGACCGGCGGGCCAACGAAGACGATGCCGTTGGCGACGCAGGCCTCGGCGAACTCCTCGTTCTCCGAGAGGAAGCCGTAGCCGGGGTGGATCGCCTGTGCTCCCATCGCTTTCGCGGCGGCGATGATCTTGTCGATGACCAGATAGGACTCGCGCACAGCGGCCGGGCCGATGCACACCGCCTCGTCGGCGAGCCGCACATGGCGGGCGCTGGCATCGGCTTCGGAATACACTGCGACGGTGCGAATGCCCATGCGCCGGGCGGTCTTGATGACGCGGCAAGCGATTTCGCCGCGATTGGCAATCAGGATTTTGGTGAACATGTTTCTCTCAAAAAAGTCGGCGCTGGCGGGACGGCAGTCAGCGGGAGAATCAAAGCAACGTACAGAATCAACGGTGAGCGAAGCGAGTCCGCTGCAATGCGGTGTTGGACAGATTTTTTAGGTCGGCTGGGGGAGCCAAAATCTGGACGCCAGCGGCCTTCAGTTTTGCCTCGCCAAGCTGGATCTCCTTGAACAGCGCATCCAGATTATTGCCATACCTGTCACCAATCGCGTCCTTGATGGCATGGACTTCCATCATGATTTCGTCAGTCATCGTCTTTTCCTCCAAGCAGTTCCTCAGGGGTGCATATGATCGGCAGGAACAAGCCGAGTTGCTCAAGATACACGGCAATCTTTTCCTGAATCACGGGATTGGCAATGTGACGACAATTCCAGGTCAGTAGAAAATCAACGTGATGCAGTGTCGAAACAGCAATATGCAGCGCATCCTCAATCGCCTTGGCGGGAATGATGGCTTCCTGGATAAGCGCTTCGGCCAAGCCAATCATCTCTTGTGTTACCCCGAGAACGGCTATCCCTTCAAGTGCCGCGAGCCTTTTCTCGGCAGCCACCGGATCGCCAGCGGCGCACTCCTGCCAGACCGACTGGGAAACAAGCAGTTCATAGTCCGAGCGTAGCTCCCACCAGGCCAGCGTGATTTGCTGATGGGCAGCACCAATAATGGTTTTGCTGGGGCGTGCCGTCAGATAGCTGATTACGGAAGTTTCAACGTAGATTTTGCGCTTCATGGTTTCAGTCCGTTTTCGGAAATTGTGGTCTGTCTATTTCCTCTATTTCCTATTACGTAATCGAATGGACTGGTTTCAGTTCAAATTTAACCTCATACTCAAAAAGGCTCACGTTTGGAACAACTGTCAAGGAATAGCGTAGGTTATCGCTGATGGATTTAGCGACAATTACTCCTCGAACCCTATTTCCCCGTCCGATAGTTTGAGTGACCCATCCCATATAGCGCGAGAGTTGGCCAATGGCGTGGTCAGGGCTGCGGGCACGCTTTAACTCGAACACCACAAACCCACTTTCGTCATCAATAGCCAAGATGTCAATTGGTCCGACAGCAGTTGGATACTCGACACCATCGCGGCCTGCAGGGTCTACGTAAAGACGCAAGCGTTTACCTTCAATGGGAATAGCAGTGAGGTTCTGGGCGAGGAAATCGCGTAACTGGTACTCAAGTGCAAAAGTTGCAACTTCGTCTTCTATGTCGATTTCTTCGTTTTCTTCACCAAGAACTGCTTCAACCGTCCCTTCTAATTCGGAAGATCCCGGCACAATCAGGCGCACCTCACTTGCTGATTCTTGAACTAACCACCCCTGTTTGCGGAGAGCATTGCGTAATTGATGAGAAGTACTTGAAGTAGGGTCTAGGCCAGTCGGGATAGAGTCTGGGTGCTGGCGAAGCCACTCTTTCATTGGGTGAACTTCAACTCCACCATCTTCTCTTGGTATGACAACGCTAAATCGCTTCATTGGGATTCCTGCAGAAAAATACCCGAAACGGGCTTGAAAAGTCGGCGCTGGCGGGACGGTAGACTACTTCGCCATCGACATCGGAATGTTCGGACTCTGCGGATTGACATCCACCGTCTGCCGACTCGGTACTACCACCAAGTCCATGTCTTCCATCGGGATGGAGCCCAGCAGCGGTTCGTCGCCCAGCACCATCGCGCCGGTGAAGCAGCGGCGGTTTTTGAAGCTCACCTCGACCGGACCGACATAGGGCACGGTAATCCGGTGGCCATTGCCAAGCGTTACCTCGCGACGTTCCAGCTCCTTCAAGTCAAGCTGAATCGCCAGATGCTCGGGAATGCGGAGATGCACCGCGCCGGTATCCACCCGCGCATTGACTTCCATCGACGACAGGGTGCTCCCGCTAGAGGGATTGCGCAGGTGCAGGTTGGTGCGAATGATGCCCATCCGGTTACTCCTCAAAAAAGTCGACGCTGGCGGGACGGCAAAGTCATTAAAAGCAATCAGGCATCCGCGGTTGCGGTTACTTCCATCTTGGCTTCGATGGTGTCTGCCGACAGGTCGGCACCGCATTCCCATTCGACGAAATATCCGCCATTACGAATGTTCATGAAGTTCGTTGTTTGCCGCAATGGAATAAATGCCTCGTAATCAAGGTACGGCTTCACATCGAAGACGCCCTCGCGCCCGTCATCGGCAAATACCTGCAAGGTGAAATTCGCAAGCGGAACGATCTTGACGATTTTCATTGATCTAGTCCTTTGATGGGAAATGGAAGCTTGCCATTCATTGCCAGATCCCAGTCAGCGCGTAAATCGTCCTGATGAATTTCGATCCAGGCCACGACAAGTTTATGTTTTGCTGGTGGCAGGCTTCCCGCAAGTAGCATTCCGTCGTCGATTGCGTAAGTCCCAACCTGTCCTTGGTAATCGGCATGGATATGCGGTCGATGATGGCGTTCGACATCATTGAAAAACATGCGGATCAAGATTCCGTAAAACATGCTTATGGTCGGCATGGTTTCTCCACGGGTTCCATGATTGGGATATTTTTCGATACTTGGGCGACAAGAATAGCCTATGCCACCCAGTTCGGTTTGCGCTTCTGTAGGAAGGCGCTCAGCCCCTCTTGTCCTTCGGGCGAGACACGCACGTGGGCGATGCGCTCCACGGTGTAGTCGACCACCTTCGGGCCGAGGGGACGACCGGCGACCGAGCGGATCAGCGCCTTGCATTCGGCCAGTGCCTGCGGGCCGTTCTTCAGGAGTGTGTCGACCCATTCGCCGATGGCCTCATCCAGTCCCTGCATGTCAGGCGCCATTTCGTGGATCAGGCCGATGCGATAGGCCTCTGCGGCCGAGAAGGCTTCGGCGGTCAGCATGTAACGGCGCGCGTAGCGTTCGCCGATGGCAGCGATGACGTGCGGGCTGATGACGGCCGGGATCAAGCCCAGCTTGACCTCCGTGAGGGCAAAACGCGTGTCGAAGGTCGCCACTGCCATGTCGCTGGCGGCCACCAGCCCGACACCGCCACCATAGGCCGGCCCCTGCACGCGCGCCAGCACGGGCTTCGGGCATTCGGACACACGCAGCAGCATCTCGGCCAGTGCGCCGGCATCACGCTGGTTTTCCTCCAGGCTGTAGGTTGCAGCGCGCTGCATCCAGTTGAGGTCGGCGCCGGCGCAGAAGCTCTTGCCGGTGCTGGAGATGACGACCAGCCGAACGGCGCTGTCCTCAGCCATCTGCCGCAGCGCATCGGCCAGTTCGCCGATCATGGCGTCGTCGAAAGCGTTGTGGCGCTCCGGCCGGTTCAGGGTGACGATGCCGACGCCGCCATCGACTTCGGTGAGGATGTTCTCGTACATGCTCATTTCCTCCTTACATCCTGAACACGCCGAACTTCGTCGGCGGTATCGGCGCATTGAGAGAAGCGGAAATGCCCAGCCCCAGCGCGCGACGTGTCTGCGCCGGGTCGAGCACGCCGTCGTCCCACAGGCGCGCTGTTGCGTAGTAGGGGTGTCCCTGGGTTTCGTATTGCGCACGGATCGGCGCCTTGAAGGCTTCCTCCTCTTCCGCACTCCAGGACTTGCCGGCGGCTTCCAGTCCGTCGCGCTTGACCGTCGCCAGGACGCTGGCGGCCTGCTCGCCGCCCATCACCGAGATGCGCGCGTTCGGCCAGGTCCACAGCAGGCGCGGCGAGTAGGCGCGACCGCACATGCCGTAGTTGCCGGCGCCGAAGCTGCCGCCGATCAGCACGGTGAATTTCGGCACCTGCGCCGTCGACACGGCAGTCACCATCTTGGCGCCGTCCTTGGCGATGCCGCCGTTTTCGTACTTGCGGCCGACCATGAAGCCGGTGATGTTCTGCAGGAATACCAGCGGGATGTGGCGCTGCGCGCACAACTCGATGAAATGTGCGCCCTTCTGGGCCGATTCGGAAAACAGGATGCCGTTGTTGGCAACGATCCCGATCGGGTAGCCGTGCAGGTGGGCGAAGCCCGTCACCAGCGTCGCGCCGTAGCGCGCTTTGAACTCGTCAAAGCGCGAACCGTCGACGAGGCGCGCGATGACTTCACGCACGTCGTAGGGCTTCTTCGTGTCGGTGGGGATCACGCCGTAGAGTTCTTCGGGAGCGTAAAGCGGCTCCTCGGGCGTTGCCAGTTCCAGCCCGACCGTTTTCTTCCAGTTGAGGTTGGCGACGATGCGGCGCGCAATGGAGAGCGCGTGCTGGTCGTTTTCGGCCAGATGGTCGCAGACGCCGGAGATGCGTGTATGCACGTCGCCGCCGCCGAGGTCTTCCGCGGTCACGACTTCGCCGGTGGCGGCCTTCACCAGCGGCGGACCGCCGAGGAAGATAGTGCCCTGATTGCGCACGATGATCGATTCGTCGGACATCGCCGGCACGTAGGCGCCGCCGGCGGTGCAGGAACCCATCACCACGGCGATCTGCGGGATGCCGCGGGCGCTTAGATTCGCCTGGTTGAAGAAGATGCGGCCGAAGTGCTCCTTGTCCGGAAACACTTCGTCCTGTAGCGGCAGGAAGGCACCACCGCTATCGACGAGGTAAAGGCAGGGCAGGCGGTTTTCGAGGGCGATCTCCTGCGCGCGCAAGTGCTTCTTCACCGTTAGCGGATAGTAGGTGCCGCCCTTCACCGTCGCATCGTTGGCGACGATCATGCACTCGACGCCGGACACGCGGCCGATGCCGGCTACCACGCCTGCCGCCGGCACCCCGTTCTCGTACATGCCCCAGGCCGCGAGTTGCGACAGTTCGAGCAAGCCGGCCCCCGGATCGAGCAGGCCGTCGATGCGGTCGCGCGGCAAGAGCTTGCCGCGCCCGAGATGTTTGGCGCGCGCATCCTCCGAGCCGCCCCGTGCCACCAGCGCCGACTTTTCGCGCAGGTCGGCGACGATGGCCTGCATTGCCGCGGTATTGGCCTTGAACTCGGCGCTGCGCGGATTGAGTTTCGATTTGATCACCGACATTTCAAAAACCTCCTGTTTCCAGCCAGCGCTCAATCTGCGGCAGCCGGTCGGCGCCCCAGAAGCTTTCCCCATCGACCACGATCCACGGTGCGCCGAACACGCCGGCAGCGACTGCCGCCTCAGTTTCGGCACGCAGCCGTTCCTTGATGGCCGGCTCGTTCATGCCCGCTTCCACTGCCGTCCTGCCAGCGCCGACTTTTTCCGCCAGTTCCAGCACGACCGCGGGTGCCGAGACATCCCGGCCTGCGGCGAAATAGGCGCGGAACACCTTGTGGGCAAAGCGTCGCGCCATGGCGCAATCCTGCCCATGCAAGCAGTAATACACGCGTGCCGCTGCGACGGTGGATACCGGAAAGCTGGCTGGATGCACGTAGGGCACGCCGAGAAAGCGAGCCGAGCGGACGAAATCATGCACGCTATACGCTGCCATGCCTGGCTGATTGACGAGCGATACGGTTCCCAACGCCTTGAATATGCCGCCCAGCAGCACCGGTCGCCACTGGACCTTGCGGCCGAACCGGTCGGCAGTGGCATCGATCTTCTCGCTCGCCAGATAGGAATAGGGCGAGGTAAAGTCAAAGTAGAACAGCAGCGGGTCGGTCATATCAGTCAGCAGTGACTGCGCGCGCGATCACCAGGCGCTGGATGTCCGAAGCACCCTCGTAGATCTGGCAGACACGCACGTCGCGATAGATGCGTTCGACCGGGAAGTCGGCCACATAGCCATAGCCGCCGTGAATCTGGATGGCGTCCGAGCAGACTTTTTCCGCCATCTCCGAGGCGAACAGCTTGGCCATGCTTGCTTCCTTGAGGCAGGGTTCGCCGACGCTGCGCAGGGAGGCGGCATGCCAGACCATCTGGCGGGCGACCTCGATCTGCGTCGCCATGTCGGCGAGGCGGAAGGCGACGGCCTGATGCTCGACGATGGGCTTGCCGAAGGCTTCGCGCTCCTTGGCGTAGGCGACGGCGGCTTCCAGGGCGCTACGCGCCATGCCGACCGACTGGGCAGCGATGCCGATGCGGCCGGCTTCCAAATTGGAGAGGGCGATCTTGTAGCCGTCGCCTTCGTTACCCAGCAGGCAGTCGGCGGGGATGCGGCAGTCCTCGAACAGGATCTGCGCGGTGTCGGAAGCATGCTGGCCAAGCTTGTCCTCGAGGCGGGCGACCACATAGCCCGGCGCGTCGGTCGGCACGCAGAAGCAGGAAATGCCCTTGCGGCCGGCGGCCGGATCGGTGACGGCCAGCACGATGGCGATCTTGGCGTGCTTGCCGGAGGTGATGAACTGCTTGACACCGTTCAGAACCCAAAAGTCGCCGTCTTTCACGGCACGCGTCTTGATCGCGGCGGCGTCGGAGCCGACATGCGGCTCGGTCAGGCAGAAGCAGCCAAGCAGCTCGCCGCACGCTGCGCCGCGTAGCCAGCGCTCCTTTTGCGCGTCGTTGGCGTATCTGGCGAGGATGCCGCAAACCAGCGAGTTCTGTACCGAGATGACGGTCGAGGTTGCACCATCGCCGGCGGCGATTTCTTCGATGGCGATGGCCAGCGACACATAATCGAGGCCGGGGCCACCCCATTCTTCCGGCACCACCATGCCCCAGACGCCGAGGCCGGCAAGTTCCTGCAGGGCTTCAGCCGGGAATGTACTGTCCTTGTCCCATTGCGCCGCATTGGGGGCGAGGCGCTCACGCGCGAAATCGCGCAGGGTGTCGCGGATCATCCGTTGGTCGTCGTTGAGCAGCATCAGAGCATCTCCACGGCCAGTGCAGTGGCTTCGCCACCGCCGATACACAGGCTCGCCACGCCACGCTTCTTGCCGTACTTGCGCAAGGCACCGAGCAGGGTGACGATAATGCGTGCGCCGGAGGCGCCGATCGGGTGGCCCAGCGCGCAGGCGCCGCCATGCACGTTCACCTTGTCGTGCGGCAGCCCCAGTTCCTTCATTGCCGCCATCGTGACGACGGCGAAGGCTTCATTGATCTCGAATAAGTCGACGCTGTCGGCTGTCCAGCCGATGCTCTCGAAGAGCTTCTTCATGGCATACACCGGTGCGGTGGTGAACCAGCCCGGTTCCTGGGCATGCGTCGTGTAACCGACGATGCGGGCAAGCGGCTGTAGCCCGCGCGCCTTGGCATCCGACTCGCGCATCAGCACCAGCGCCGCCGCGCCGTCGGAGATCGACGAGGAGTTCGCCGGCGTTACCGTGCCGTCCTTCTTGAAGGCGGGCTTGAGCGTGGGGATCTTGTCGAGTTGGGCCTTGGCCGGCTGCTCGTCGGTCTTGATGACCCAATCACCTTTTGCGCCCTTGCACCCGGCGACGGTCACCGGCGCGATTTCCCATTCGAAGCTGCCGTCGGTGCCCGCAGCTTGCGCGCGCTGGGTCGAGGTGATGGCGAAGGCGTCCTGATCGCCGCGCGTGAAACCATAGTAGGTGACGCAATCCTCGGCGAAAGTGCCCATCAGGCGGCCCTTGTTTTCAGGCGAGTAGTGGTCTTCAAGACCGTCGAAAAACATGTGGTCGATGATCTGGCCGTGGCTGAGCCGATAGCCGCTGCGCGCCTTGGGCAGGAGATAAGGCGCGTTGGTCATCGATTCCATGCCGCCGGCGACGATCACGTCCTGGCTGCCGGCCTTGAGCGCATCGCAGGCGATCATCGTCGCCTTCATCGCCGAACCGCAGACTTTGTGCACCGTTGTGCAACCGACGGACAGGGGCAGTCCGGCCTGCATCGCGGCCTGGCGCGCCGGGGCCTGGCCCTGACCGGCCTGGAGCACGTTGCCGAAAACGACCTCCTGCACGTCGTCGGCCTTGAGGCCGGATCGTTCGACGGCGGCCTTGATGGCGACGGCGCCGAGGTTGGCGGCGGTCAGGCTGGCAAAGTCGCCCTGGAAACCGCCCATCGGGGTACGGGCTGCAGCTACGATAACAATGGAATCGGACATAAATTTCCCTTTCAGAACAGATTATTTAGTGCCGCAGTGTAGCTGGCGTCAATCTCGTCGGCGCGGCCGACCGTCATGCCGAGGTCGCGCATCAGGCCGTCGCGCAGGCCGTAGATCCAGCCATGCACGGTCAGTTCCTGGCCACGCTGCCAGGCGTCCTGCACGACCACGGTGCGGCAGACGTTGAGGACCTGTTCGACGACGTTCAATTCGCACAGCCGGTCGACATGCGTTTCCGCTGGCAGCGCTTCGAAGCGCGCCAGATGCTTGGCATGCACGTCCTGGACATGGCGCAGCCACAGGTCGACCAGCCCGATGCGCTTGCGCTGGTAGGCTGCGGTGACCCCGCCGCAACCGTAGTGGCCGACCACCATGATGTGCTTGACCTTGAGCACATCGATGGCGTACTCGATCACCGACAGGCAGTTGAGGTCGGTATGCACCACGACGTTGCCGACGTTACGATGGACGAACACTTCGCCCGGCAGCAGGCCGACAATCTGGTTGGCCGGCACGCGAGAATCGGAGCAGCCGATCCACAGGTATTCCGGCGACTGCAGGTGCGCCAGCTTCGCGAAGAAGCCGGGGTCGCTGGCTTCAATGCGATGCGCCCAGTCGCGGTTGTATTCGAACAACCGCGTCAGGCCGGTGTCTTGGCTATCCGAACTCATACGGTCTCGTTGAAGAGTTCGCGGCCGATCAGCATGCGACGGATTTCCGAGGTGCCGGCACCGATCTCGTAGAGCTTGGCGTCGCGCCACAGCCGGCCGGTCGGATATTCGTTGATGTAGCCGTTGCCGCCGAGGGTCTGGATCGCCTCGCCGGCCATCCAGGTCGCCTTTTCGGCGGAATAGAGGATCGCGCCGGCCGCATCCTTGCGCAGCCCCCTTGAGTGGTCGCTGGAATCGCAAGCGCGACCGACCGCATACACATAGGCGCGGCAGGCCTGCCAGGTCGAGTACATGTCGGCCACCTTGCCCTGCATCAGCTGGAATTCGCCGATCGGCGTGTCGAACTGGGTGCGCTCGTGCAAATAAGGCAACACCACGTCCATGCAGGCGGCCATGATGCCGAGCGGCCCGCCGCACAGTACCGCGCGCTCGTAGTCGAGTCCGGACATCAACACCTTCACACCCTGTCCCACGCCTCCGAGCACGTTTTCCTCGGGAATCTCGCAGTCGTCGAAGAACAGCGGATAGGTGTTCGAGCCGCGCATGCCAAGCTTGTCGAGGTGGCTGCCGCAACTGAAACCAGTAAAGTTCTTCTCGACGATGAATGCCGTCATGCCCTTGGCGCCAGCCGCCGGATCGGTCTTGGCATAGACCACCAGCGTATCGGCATCGCCGCCGTTGGTGATCCACATCTTGCTGCCGTTCAGCACGTAGCGGTCCCCCTTCTTGTCGGCGCGCAGTTTCATCGACACTACGTCGGAACCTGAGTTCGCCTCGGACATCGCCAGCGCGCCGATGTGCTCGCCCGAGATCAGGCCGGGCAGGTATTTGGCCTTTTGCGCAGCGTTGCCGTTGCGGCGGATCTGGTTGACGCACAGGTTTGAATGTGCACCGTAAGACAGCCCGACCGAGGCCGAGGCGCGTGAGATTTCCTCCAGCGCCACGATATGGGCGAGGTAGCCCATGCCGGTGCCGCCTTCTTCCTCCGGGACGGTCATGCCGTGCAGTCCCAGGTCACCGAACTTTTTCCACAGGTCGGCGGGAAACTCATTCATGCGGTCGATCTCTGCGGCACGCGGGGCGATCTCGTTGTCGGCGAAGGATTTCACCGTGTCGCGCAGCATCTCGATGTCTTCGCCGAGTTGAAAATTCAGTCCGATCATGTTTTCTCCATCTTTCGAGTGTAACGAGCATCAAGTCTCCCCTCCTGCGAAGGAGGGGCTGGGGGAGGTCGGGCTTACTTCTCAGCCTTTCCGTGCATGGTCATCAGTGTCTGCTGCATCATCGCGCAGTGGGTCACTTTCCCGTGTTTCACCACCCAGGCATCGCCACGGGTGATCATCAGGGTTTTGCCGGGCTTGACCACCTCGCCGGTGGCGATCATCAGTTCGCCGTCGGCGGGAGCCAGCAAGTTGATCTTGAATTCGACCGACAGTACGGAGGTGTGCGGCGCCATCAGCGAAAATCCGGCATAGCCGGCAGCGCTATCCACGACAGTCGAGGTGATGCCGGCATGGAAGAAACCGTGCTGCTGCGAGAGGTCGGGCCGGTAGGGCAGGTGGATCGCGCAGCCGCCCGGCCAGACATCGGCGATAGTGGCGCCGAGCAGGGCCATCGCACCCTGACGGACGAAGCTGTCGCGTACTTTTTCCTTCCAATCCGGGTCGCGCGGTTCGAATCTCGCTTCCGCACGCGGTATGCCGTAGCTCATGGTGCCTCCTTGCTGTTTTGCCGGATTCTATGTTGACGTTTACGTCAACGTCAACTAATTTGCTTGCCAGACAGCAAGCTGCGGCACTGGGTTTCGAATTCGTCGAGTTCGCCCAGCACGGCCTCGATATCCTCCCGCTGCTGCGCCAGTTTGGCACGGCGATGTTCGAGTACTTCCAGCAGTCGGGCCAGTTGCGAGGATTCCGGCGCCGTGTCGTACATGTCAATCAGCTCGCGAATTTCCGCAAGCGACAGGCCGAGGCGCTTGCCGCGCAGGGTCAGGCGCAGACGGGTGCGGTCGCGCCGGGTATAGATGCGCTGCACGCCCGCCCGGTCGGGGGCGATCAGGCCCTGGTCTTCGTAATAGCGGATGGCGCGCGGCGTCAGCTCGAATTCACGCGCCAGTTCGGTAATGGTGTAAGTTGGTTCGGTCATTGAAATTGACAAGGAAGCATTTTTTGCTGCACTGCAACATGTTGGCCGGTTTCGGCTAAACTCTCGCTCTCACTAACCCGCCGAAGTTAAACAGATTTTCTCTGGACCGGCAATGCAGATCATCTACCCCTACGAGAAACTGCCCGCACCCGGGACCACCTTCCGGGTTGTTGAGGGCGTGCACTGGTTGCGCATGCCCTTGCCCTTCGCCCTTGACCACATCAACCTGTGGCTGCTTGAGGACGGCGAGGCTTACACGGTAGTGGATACCGGCATTGCCCTGGACGCGGTCAAGGACGCCTGGAAGTCGGCGCTGGCGGGAAGGCAACTCGTCAGACAAATCGTCACCCATTTCCACCCGGACCATCTGGGCCTCGCCGCCTGGCTGGAAGCCGAGACCGGCGCACCATTGTGGATGACCCAGGGGGAATACCTGACCGCGCATGTCATTGCCGCAAGCGTGCATCCCTTCGGCGTTGCCGCCATGGTGGAATTCTTCCGCCAGCATGGCCTCGAAGAGCCAGCCTTGGCTGCCATGGAAAAACGCGGCAATGCCTACCGGCGCGGCGTTCCTGCCATTCCCGAGAAATTCCAGCGCATCATGGAGGGCGAAATGATCCGCATCGGCCGGCACGACTGGCGGGTGATCATTGGCTACGGCCACGCCCCGGAACACGCGAGCTTCTACTGCGACGCGCTGCATGTGCTGATTGCTGGCGACATGCTGCTGCCGCGCATCTCGACCAACGTCAGCGCCTATGCCGCCGCCCCGCTGCTGGATACACTCGATCAGTTCCTCAACTCGATCCAACAGCTCACCACCTTGCCGGATGACACGCTGGTGCTGCCCTCCCACGGCAGGCCGTTTCGCGGCCTGCACGCCCGCGTCGCCGAACTGCAGGCGCACCATGCCGCGCGTTGCGACGACCTGCTCGTCGCCTGCGTAGAAGCGCCCAGGTCTGCCAGCGAGTTGCTGAAGGTATTATTCGGCCGTCCGATCGACGATCCGCACCAGACCATGTTTGCCATGGGCGAGGCGATCGCCCACCTGAATTACCTTGCAAAACAAGGCCGCCTGAAGCGTAGTATCGAGAGCGGCGTCATCCGCTACACCTCATCGAACTGACCAATAAAGGGAGTGAGAAACCATGTCGCAGACACCCGAAACTGAAAAGCCCGCCCTGCCTGACATGCAGGAACTGGCCAAGACCTATGCCCAGGTGGCCCAGCGCGCCTCGAAAATCCTGCACGGCCACATTGAACGTCAGGCCAAGAATGGCATCTCCACGCCCCAGGACGAGCTGGGCATCGCCCAGGCTTTCATGGACATGATGGCCAAGATGCTCGCCAACCCCTACCAGATGGCCCAGACGCAAATGAATCTGGTGTGGGACTACTTCTCGCTTTGGCAACATTCGACTTTGCGTTTCATGGGCATGCAGACCCCGCCGGTCGCGATGCCGCCCAAAGGCGACAAGCGTTTCAAGGACGAGCAATGGGAGGAGCATTTCCTCTTCGATTTCATCAAGCAGTCCTACCTGATCACCGCACGCCACATCCATGACTCGGTGAGTGGGGTCAAGGGTCTCGATGACCATACCCAGGACAAGGTGAACTTCTATACGCGCCAGTTCATCGACGCGATGTCGCCCTCGAACTTCGCCCACACCAATCCGGAAGTTTTCCGCGAGACGCTGAATTCGCGCGGCGAGAACCTGCTGAACGGCTTCAACAATCTGCTGCGCGACATGGAAGGCAATAACGGCCAGTTGCGCGTCAAGATGACCGACACCACGGCCTTCGAGCTCGGCAAGAACGTCGCCACCACGCCGGGCAAGGTGATCTTCCAGAACGATCTGTTCCAACTGCTGCAATTCACGCCGACCACCAAGACGCAGTTCAAGCGGCCGCTGCTGATCGTGCCGCCCTGGATCAACAAGTACTACATCCTCGATTTGCGCGAGAAGAACTCCTACATCAAGTGGGCTAACGACCAGGGCCACACGGTGTTCACCATGTCCTGGGTCAATCCGGACGAAAAGCTCGCGCAGAAGAGCTACGAGGACTACGTGTTCGAGGGCACGCTGGTCGCCATCGACCAGGTTTGCGCACAAACCGGCGAAAAGGAAATCAACGCTGTCGGTTACTGTCTCGGCGGCACGCTGCTCGCCACCACCGCAGCCTATCTGGCAAACAAGAAGGACAAGCGTCTCGCCTCGAGCACCTACTTCACCACCATGCTGGACTTTTCGATTCCCGGCGAGCTGGGCGTGTTCATCGACGAGCAGCAGATTGCCCTGGTCGAAAAGAAAATGAGCGAGCGCGGCTACCTCGAAGGCTCCGAGATGGCCGGCACCTTCAACATGCTGCGCGCCAACGACCTGATCTGGTCCTTCGTGGTCAACAACTACCTGATGGGCAAGGACCCCTTCCCCTTCGACCTGCTCTACTGGAACTCCGATTCCACGCGCATGCCGGCCGCGATGCACAGCTTCTACCTGCGCAACATGTACATGAAGAACCTGCTCAAGGATCCGGGCGGCATCATGGTCGGTGATGTCGCCATCGACCTGAGCAAGATCAAGCTGCCCGCCTACTTCGTGTCCGCCATCGAGGACCACATCGCCCCGTGGCAAAGCACCTATCTCGGTGCCAAGCTGTTCGGCGGCCCGACGCGCTTCGTGCTGGGCGGTTCCGGTCACATCGCCGGCATCGTCAATCCGCCGGCCGCCAACAAGTACGGCTACTGGGTCAACCCCGCCAAAACCCTGCCCGAAAGCCCGGAAGAGTGGTTCGAAAAGGCCGGGCAGAGCCCCGGCTCATGGTGGACCGACTGGCAGGCTTGGCTGATGGCGCAGAACGATGCCACCGTGCCGGCGCGCGATCCCGTCAAGGGCAAGCTCGGCGTGCTCGAAGATGCGCCGGGTTCCTACGTCAAGTTCCGCCTCGACCAGCAGAAGAAGGGCTGATGTCAGACCAGGCGTTGCGCGTCGTCTTCGACACCAACGTCCTGCTCTCGCTGTTCGTGTTCAAGGACAGCCGCTTCGCCCCCTTGCGGGGCGAAGTCGTTACCGGGCGCTGGCAGGCGCTGACCAGCCCGTCCTGCCTGGCCGAATACCGGCGGGTACTCGGCTATCCGCTCTTCGATCTTTCGTCAGAACATCAGGAAGCCGCTTACGCCGCCTACCTTGAACTCGCCCAACAAGTGGATGGCGTATCGCGCCCCGAAATCACCTTGCCCAAATGCCGGGACAAGGACGACCAGATGTTTCTCGAACTTGCCCGCGATGGTCAGGCCGACTGGCTCGTCACTGCGGACAAGGCTTTGTTGAAGTTGCGGCGTGGCCGACGATTGGACGGGTTATTCCGCATCCTGACGCCCGATGAGGCGCTGGTGCAGCAAGGATCAGGGCAGGCGACCGGCTGAGATCATGCGGTTGATCAGGATGCTGTAAGGCACCCAGACGACAATGTCGTCAAATTCACCGCCACCGGTTGTCGCTGATGATGCCGTACGGTTGAAATAATTGGTGGGCCCACTGTTATTGGCATCCTCATCAGTATTGGTGGACGACCCATCCGCGAGGGTCTGGCCCCCATCTGTTGTGCCCAAGCGAAATTTGCCGTGAGAAAAAATCACTGCTGGTATGCACTGACTGGTGGCGGTGCAGCTTGCCTGGCCGGCGAGATAAACAGCATTGCCGCTGGCATCGCGTGTTTGAACGGTGCGGTTGGCAACGCTGCTTGTCAGGTTGAATGGCGCATTGGCAAAGGCTGGGGTGACGCTATAGCGAATCAGCTTGCCCCAGGCATCCACTTTGCCGACACCCAGTGTGGCCCAGGGTATGAGCCCCGAACACGCCGCATCGTCGGCGCAAGAGCCGATTTCCACGCCACTCGTGGCGAATGTGGCCGGGCGTGGCAATCGACCATTAACGGCTGCAAAACCGAGCAGCGCGTCCTGGATGTTCTTCAGATTGGCCTCGGTCTCACTGACTGAGCGAACATCTTGTTGTGCGGACATCGGCAGGATCATGCCGCCGATCAATAGCGCGACAATAACCAGTACGACCGCCATTTCGGTAAGGGTAAACCCCCTCTCCTGAAAAGTCGGCGCTGGCGGGACGGCGTTTAGTCGATCCATGTAGTAGCAGAGTTGCTCACGGTGATGTATTGGTCGGTGACCGAAATACGTTGTCCGATGGTGAATCCAAGCCGGACGTTGCGGAAAGGATACGGGATGACTGGCTCGTTGCGCAAATGAGCAGTGAAGCTCGGATAAAGCAAACTCATCGGCCGGGTGGTGTTCTTCATTGCAATGATCTGGTTCGCCGTAGTGCCGCTGTCCGGAAGTATCCAGATTTCCAGCGTGTATTTGGGCGAGCCGTCAATCGTTGACCACGCGACGGGATCGATTTCTAGTGTGCCGCTCGCGGTGAGGGCGGTCTGGCGGAAAGTGCGTCCGCTGTCCGAGCCTTCGAGAACTTGAACCATCCCGCCCGCAAGCTTCGCAGCTGAATCTGCATCCGTTGCCCGGACCATTGCGACACCGACGCCATTCCAGATGTAAATTCCATTCTGGCCGGCAACTGTTTGTGACTTTAGAAGAATCCGGTCTCCAGCAACCATTGTGACGCCATCGATTGACACGCCAGTGGGATCGCCGGGGTCGATCGGGTTGGTGATGACGAGGTTGCCCAGTGCGGCAATGCGCGCCGTAGTGTTGCTTGTCCAGGATGACCCGTCGTAGCGCCATGAACTTGTGGCGTAGCTCCCTTGCTGCACCTGGACGATACTGCCCGCGACGATGTCCGTGGCGGCGGTCATCGATACGGTGGCGCCGTTCCAGACATAAACGCCGGTATTGTCGATCAACACCCGGTCGCCGACATTCATGAGGATGCCGTCGAGCCTGACGCCAGGGCTGGTGAGGCTGGTCGTCGCCGGAGCCAACAGCTTCACATTCAGATTTGTCCAGCGTAGGGCATCGCTGCCGAGGGTGAAATTGGTGATGCTCTGCCGCCACAAACTGCGTGCGTTGCGCAAGCCTTGCGTAACTTCTACCACCAAGCCGGCCAGTTCTCCGGCCGTATCGGCGTCGGTAGTACGGGTCATCGGTGCGGCCGCATCATTCCAGACATAGAGCCCGTTGTCCGCGGGGAGTGTCTGATTTTTTACGAGAATGCGGTCGCCGGCGAACAGCGGAACATTGTCGATACTGCTTCCCGGCGCACCCAGATCAAGATCGGCGGTTGTCGCGACGCGCACCTGCAGCAGGCTGTAGCTTACCGGCTGGCGCGTGAGTTCGACACGCACATGAAAGTCCCGGTTGGTGGGTACCTGGCTCAAACTGGGGTCGAGCTTGTAGACACCCTGCGGGGTGTCGGGCGGCACCGACGGCGCGGTAGCCGGGGCAACAGGATTGGCTGGCGGAGCAGGGAATTTGGTACGAGTGCTGGCCACCTGGTCATGCACATTGTCGTCCTGCTCTGGTTGCAGATAGCAGGCACTGCCTATCTCGACATGCGGAGAAGTGCAGGGCGCCAGCGTGCCGGTGGCGATTTGCGTATCGCCACCCCAGTAGGCGATAGCGACGTGCCCTCCGGTATAGGCTGGGTCGTTGCGACCATTCAGCAGCGTATTTGTTGCCATGGGATTGAAAATACCTTCGCGGCGTGGGTCGATCTCGAAGGCGATCTTGGGCGGCACGATGAAGGGCGATTCGAGGTTGTTGCCGGAATAGCCGATGTGCTGGGCGGCCGCGCCGCAGGCGTCGAAGCCGTTGTTGTCACCATCGACGATGGCGAAGCTAAAGCCTTCGGTGGGCGCGGAACTGAAACCGGTATCGTTGATGAAGAATTGGAAATAGCTGCGCAGCCCACCGCCCATCGCGTGGATTTCCGGTTTCCAGGCGCAGCCGTACATGTAGCTGCCGACCGCGGTCGGCAGAGCGGTGGACACCGTGCGACCGAGGGTGAGGGTCTGGGTGACGCCGCTATAACTCGTCAGCTGGGGTTGGCTGGCAGCCGCCAGAGCGGCGGATTGCGTCGGGATGAATGCGGGCTGCAAACAGCGGACGATATCCTGCGATGCGGATTGCATGGCTGAGACCCGCTCGAACTTTTCGGGGCCGGAAAACTCGGTTCCGCCGAAATTGATACCTTCGAGGTAGTTTGAAAAGTCGATTCGGCGGCCGACCGTGTCGCGCAGTTGCCCTGCCGCGCGCTGGCCCGCGAACAGTAGGGCGCCGCTGCTGCAGGTATTGCCATTGACTGTCGTCGCGCCGCCAGCGACAAAGATCATGTCCTGGTAGTTCGAGTAGTAGCCCTGCGGGTTGGCCGTGTCGCCATAGGCTGCGTTGTCGGCGATCTTTCCGAAGGCGCCTGGGGGATTGTCACCCAGATAGCTGGCGATGTTGTCGAGCAGGCTGTTAATGTCCTGGCGGAAGTAGGCGTGCTTGCGGATGGCGGAGAAGAGGGTGTCCGCGGTGATCGGCAGCGCAAAGTCGTTCGCGAGCAGGTTGGTGTTGAAAACCACTTTGCCACGTGTTGCGATCGGCTTGACGGAGGCGTCGCTGGTGGCCCCGTGGTTGGTTGTCGTACTGTTGAAGGCGCCCAGAGTGGTGAACTCGAGATAGTTGCCGGGAGTGTAGTCGCCCTGACACTGATCGATGTTGCCGGTATTTGTAGATGCTGCCGAGTTCAAGCGATTGCCGGGGGCGATGATGATCGCCACGGGGAGGTCGTGGCCGGTCAAGCCTTCCGCGACCGGGTTGCCCGAAGCGTCCAGCTTGATCAGATCGAGGTGCCCCGGAGTATCCCAGTTCATCGGCGCCGCACGCTGTTCGCGCTGGTGACTGCCGGCAACCACATACCAAAGACATTGCTGGCTGCCATCGCGCAACGGGCCGGCTTGAAGTATCCGCCAAGGGAGGCGGCCAATGACGGTGTGGTTCAAGCCGTTGCCGGCAAAGTTCGAGGCATCGCAACCCTCTTCAGTGCAACCGGCGTTGTTGTTGGTTAGCGTTCCCAGATCAGGGAGAGGCAGGTAGCCATAGACACGGTCGAATTGGCCATGGCTGATTTGTTCCTCGCGATATTGCAACGCATACCCGATCAGAGCCTCTCTTGCCTGAACCAGCGCATCGTTGGTTTTCTGCGCCCACTTCGCTTCAAGCATTTCCGGCGTCAGGCTGCTGACCAGATAGGTCAGCGCACCCATCACCACCAGAATCATGAAAATCAGCAGGGCCGCACCGTGCTGGAGATTCCGATAACGCCGTCCCGCCAGCGCCGACTTTTGCTGGCCCCGCCCCGCCATGATCACCTGGTTATTTCCGCGGCGTGGCGCGATGAACCTGAATTTCGCCATCCGCAAGTCCTCCCGATGTTTCGCGGGTAGTCCGGTTAAGGGTGGCGCCGACTTTCAGGTCGGCCGGTGCTTCGGCACCGGTCATCAGGGTGGCGCGATCCGGTTGCTGCCGGGACAGAGCGGCACTGACACCGGTATCGCTCGCACCTTCCGACTGTGGCCGGTTGTTGACCCATACCGTGGTTTTCCCCGAAGAGCGCACCACCACGCCATCGAGCCGCATGTCGCCACCTTCGAGGCTACGGGTCTCCTGAATGTTGAGCTGGCGCTGACGTTCGAGGCTGGCACGCCAGTCCGGGGTCAGGAACAGGCGCCCCAGGCTGGGTACTGCGGCGGGTTCTGCGGCACGTACCGGGGCTGCCGTGATCAGCAGACTGCCGGCTATGAGAGCCAGAGCGAAACGTATGACCTTCATCATTTTTCCCGTAGCGTGATCCATTCGACCTCGCAGGTCGCCTTGAGTATGGCGGGATTTTGCCGCGACGGATCGAAAGGCAGGCGTTCGATGCTGCATTTCTGGACGCTCACCAGTGCCTGTACTTGGGCCGAGAGGTCGGCCAGCAGACCGAGTAGGTCGTTTTCATGCAGCAAGGGCAGGTCGAGCTTCATCGTGCTGACCAGGAAATCATGACCGCCGGCAGAGGGGGCCTTGACGTTGAGGGGGCGTTGCGGAGCAATTTCGTAGTCGAGTCCGAGCAGCCGACGCGACTCCTTGATGCCGCGCAGGGTTTCGACCCATTCCAGGCGCCGCTCCGGAAGCGTGCGGCCCTGAGCCACGAGATCCTGGTAGCGGGCGATCTTCTCGCGGATTTCGCGCTCGTCATCATCGGCTCTGGCCAGACGGGCACGCGTCTCGCTTTGCTGGTTGCGTACCTGCTGGAAGGCTCGCTGATTTTGATCGTTCAGATGCAGGACGCCTACAATCGATCCACTGGTCAGCAGGATGGACAGTAGCAGCAACGTCAGGCTCAAACTGAGCGATTTCAGCGAGATGACGGATTTCGGCTTGACGTTATCCATGGTGTCAGAGTTTGCGCGTCAGGCGGAAGCTGAATTTCGGGGCTTCGGTGGCCCGCTTTTCGTCGCCGCTCTTGAGGGTTTTGCCCGATTGCGTGTCCACCGGGGGTTGCAGCACGGTGACCAGCGTATCGGGGGCCGTTCCGAGATGCTTGATGAAGTCATTGACCAGCGTTAGCTGGCCGCGATGGTTACTGGCCATGCCGATCGGAAGTTCTGCTGTAACCATCGCCTGGGCGTAGGGTCCTCCGGCCGTTTGCGGCGGTACGGGTGCCTGGGCGGGTGAAGCCGTTCCGGTCGGAACAGGCGCCAGTTCCTCGGCGATTTTCCAATCGATCTTTTCGATGACGATGGCCGGAAATGCATCGAGCGACTGGCTCAACTGGCTGAGCAGGGGAAGCGGTCCCTGGGCGCGCTTGGCAACCTGTTCGTAGCGCCCGACCAGCGCCCGCAGGTCATCGTTGGAAAGCGGAATTTTCGGTAGTGCCTGCAGAATGGCATCGTAACGCTGCTGGTCGAGCCGGGTCTGCCTCTGGAGTTGATCGACCTCGCCCTGAGTACGCATGATGTCGATCCCATGCTTGGCGGTAAAAAGCAGGCCGGCGATGAGGATGACGGCGCTCACCCCCTTGATCAGGAAGCGTATTTGCCAGAGGCGGTAGAACTGTCGCTCCGTCGCCGGGGCAAACTGCTCGGTGGGCGGGTTCTTGACCAGCAGGTGGCAGAACAGCAATTCGGCGTGCGAGCCAGTCTGCGGCGAATTCAGGCCTGCCTGCCTGGATTCGCCTGGCAGATCGGCAAATTCGAAACGCAACTCCGCCGTGTCGCGGCAGCGTTCCCGCATGGCGGACATCTGGTCGGGATGGAGCAACACCCGCGTTGCCAGCGGCTTGTTACGTTCAATCAGGCGCTGGCTGGCCAGATACTGGTGCATCTTGCCGGCTTCGAGTAACGTGGCAATGGCCGACTCTTCGGCCGATCCCGTTGCCAATGGGGTCAGGCGGGAGAACCGCAGTTTCTGGTCGACGAAGAACGTCTGGCGCAGACCGCCATGGGTCTGGGTCAACAGCAACTGTTGCTGCGATGCCATCTTGGGCAGCAAGAGTGGCGTGATCTGGGGTAGCGAATAGATGCCGGAAAGGATGACCTTGCCTTCACGTAGTATCGCCAGCACGGGCTCGAAGTGTTGTGGGTGGGTTAATGCCATCATGAGCAGGCGTTCGTCACGCCGGCCGGTTTTCAGCCGTCCTTGCGTGAGCGCCAGAGTAAACCACGTGCCATAGAAATACTGGCCGAGTTTGCGCTTGACGATAGCGGCGCGATCCTTGCCGCTGCAGTAGGGGATGTCTTCGAGCTGAAAGCCCTCCTCGGCGACATCCGCCAGCAGCATGAAAAGGCTGCTGCGGTGCTTGCCCAGATAGTCACGCAGGGCCAGCATGCCGGCCTCGTCGGCCAGAAAGGTGCCCTCCGGCTGTACCTTGCCGCCACCGACCTTGAAGACGGACAGGAGTGAATTGTCGAGGAACAGGACGCGGCGCTGAGACATTATATTTTCAGCTTGGAGATTGTGTCGTAGATCGGGCCGAGTACGGAAAGCATAACCCAGCCGAGGATCACTCCAACGATGATGGTCATCACGGGTTCGATCATTGCCTGAACACGGCCGATCGATTCGCGCACGTCACGGTTGTAGAAGTAACTGACATTGGACAGAGCGGTATCCAGCGAACCGGTATTTTCGCCGACGCGCAGCATGCGAATCACCAGCGGCGGAAACAGGCCGACATTCTGGAAGGCGACGGTGATGTTCTGGCCATCGCCGATCATTTCCTCGACGCGCTGCAGTCCTTCCTTGATCACCAGGTTGCCAACCACATCCTGGGTGGTTCGGATCGAATCGAGCACCGAAATGCCGGAGGCGTACATCATGGCGAACACGCCGGCGAAACGCGACAGGATGATTTTCTTGAAGATCTCGCCGATCCACGGCATGGCCAGCTTGGTAGCATCGTAGCGATAGCGCGCACGCGGATTGGTGCGTATCGAGAAGCTGATGAAGATCGCGGCGAGAATCGGTAGGCCGATGACGACATACCAATAGTTGACGAAAAAGTTGGAGGTCGCGATCAGCAGCTTGGTGTGGATGGGTAGTTCCTGTCCCATGTTCTTGATGAAGCCGACCATTTTCGGTACCAGGTAGATCATCATGAACAGCGTCACGAACAGGATCACCGTGCCGAGGAAAGCAGGGTACATGATGAGTTTCTTGGTTTGGGCAGCCAACTCGTCCTGCCATTTGAGCGATTCGCTGAGGCTATGCATCACCTCCGGCAGGTTGCCGGTTTCCTCACCGGCGCGGATCAGGTTGACGAAGACGCTGTCGAACACCTTCGGATGGTTATCAAGTGCCTGCGAGAGGGTCTTGCCGCCTTCGACGCTCTCGATCAAGTCGGCCAGCACTTCGCGGAAGCGCGGGTTTTCCAGGCTGTCGCGCAAATCGGCGAGGCTTTCGATGATGGGCACCCCGGCACGCGATAGCTGCTCCAGATGAAAACAGAAGGTGATGAGTTCGCGCCGCTCGATCTTGGCGCCGCCTAAGCCCCCCTGCTTGACCGGTTCGCCATTCACCAGATCGAGTTCCATGCGCTTGAGGCGCATTTCGAGGTCGATCGGGTTGATTGCATCCATGCGACCGAAAATCATACGACCGCCGGGATCCATCGCTTTATAGGTATAGAGCGACATTAGTTGGGCTACATGCGTTCGGTCAGATCGATCACGCGCGCGACTTCTTCGAGCGAAGTTGCGCCTTCCGTCACGCGCCGCAGGCCGTCTTCGGCGAGGGTCCGGAAGCCCTTGGCAATTGCCGCAATGCGGATGTCGCGATTGGTGGCGCGCCGCACGATAAGATCGTCGAGATCGCTGTCCAGCCGGAGGATTTCCAGGATCGCCAGCCGGCCCCGATAGCCCTGGTATTCGCAAAGATGGCAGCCGGAGGGACGGTAAAGCACCGGCGTCTGGCGGAATTGCTCGGCGCCAATGATTTGCAATTCCTTCTTGCCCGCCGGGTAGGGTTTACGACAGTGTGGGCAGAGCCGGCGCACCAGCCGCTGTGCGATCACGCCGATGATGTTGCCGGACATAATGTCCGGTAGCACACCGATGTCGAGCAGGCGGGGGATCGCCCCCAACGCCGAATTGGTGTGCAGGGTGGAGAACACCTGGTGGCCGGTCATGGCCGCGCGGAAGGCCATCTCGGCCGTGTCAGCATCGCGGATCTCGCCGACGAGGATGACGTCCGGATCCTGGCGCATCATCGAGCGGATGCCGTTGGCGAAATCGAGCTTGGCGGACTCGGCGATCGAGGTCTGGCGGATCATGGCCATCGGATACTCGACCGGATCCTCCAGGGTCATGATGTTGATGCCTTCTTCGTTGATTTGGTTGAGCATCGAGTAGAGGGTGGTAGTCTTGCCGCTGCCGGTGGGCCCGGTGACGAGGATGATGCCTTCGGGCCGCGCCATCATGCGCCGCAACTGCTCCTGCTGAGTCTCGTCGAGGCCGATCTTGTCGAGGGGCACGATGCCTTTCTGGCGGTCGAGGATGCGCAGGACGAGGTTTTCGCCGTGGATGGTCGGCTGGGCCGCGCAGCGGAAATCGACGGCGCGTCCGCTGATGTTCATCGAGATGCGGCCGTCCTGCGGGGCCCGGGTTTCCGCGATGTTCATGCCGCTCATCACCTTGAGGCGGACCGCCATCGCCGACCAGTAGGACTTGTGCAGGGCGCGGATCTGCCGCAGGATGCCGTCGATGCGGTAGCGGATGCGCAAGAAGCTGGCTTCCGGCTCGAAGTGGATGTCCGAGGCGTCACGCTTGACGGCATCGGTGAGCAGCGCATCGATCAGGCGCACCACCGGCTGGCTGTATTCGTCCGACGAGGTGGACAGGCTGCGGAAATCGATTTCGCCCGTCTCGATTTCATGGAGAATGCCGTCGATCGACAGCTCGTAACCATAATGCTGGTCGATACCGCGAGCGATTTCCGATTCGCCGGCCAGCACCGTGTCGATCAGCAGGTCGGCCGAAACCAGTGTGCGCAGTTTGTCCAGCGCGACGATGTCGTTGGGATCGGCGATGGCGATGGTCAGGCGCCGCTGCTCCGGATCGTAATCGAGGGGCAGCAGACGGTGACGCTTCGCAGTATCGCGCGGTACCAGACGGAGGGCAGCCGGATCGACCGTCGCCCGGCTGAGGTCGACCGACTTCTGGCCCAGCGATTCGCCCAGCGCGTCGCGCAGCGTTGCCTCGGAAACGAAGCCCAGGCTCACCAGCAGCTTGCCGACCGGCTGGTTGGACTTCATCTGTTCGAGGAGCGCGATGCGCAACTGATCCTCGCTGATGACGCCTTGAGCGATCAGGACTTGGCCGATAGGCTGTCGGTTGGTGTTGGCGTTCATCCCTGAAGTACCGCGATCCTGCATGGCATACGGGTCGAGTCCCGGATCCGGAAACTGTCCGTGTTCAATGACAATGCTACTGGCTTGATTGTAGAGCTTTCAGGCGGTTTGCGGCTTGGTGCGCATCAAATCCTGCTGGCTGCCGGGCGGCTGCCTCGATGGCCAGGCCATAGTATTTTGCGGCCAGTGGGGGCTGGTGCAACTGGTCAAGGCTGACGGCAAGATTGAACAGGTAGTCCGGGTTGCCCGGATCGGACGTGTGGGCCCTGAAGTAGGACTGCTGCGCTTCGGCCCAGCGCGTGCCGCGCGCATACAGGTTGCCGAGGGCAAAGTTCAGATGGGGAGAATCGGGTTGCTCGGCCAGCAGCGTCTTGATACGACTCTCGGCCTGCATGACGTCTGCCGGGGCCTTGAGCGCGAGCAGGCCGGAAAGCGCCAATGCATCCTTGGGGTCGGTTTCCAGTGCGCGCAGGTAAAACTCGGCCACCTGGCCTGGTTGGTTGGCTTGCAGCGCCAGCGCGGCCATGCCATGCAGGGCGTCGGCATTCCGCGGATCGTTGGCCAGCACCTTTTTCCAGTTGGCGCGGGCCAGCTCAGGATCACCGCTATTGAAGGCCTGATAGGCCTGCTCCAGCGCCGGATCGGTTTTCTTAGGATTGGAAGAAACACGCACCGGGCCATCGGGTCTGGGCGCGGTCGTCGCGGCCGGGGCACGCTGGGGCTTCGGCGGCGGCGGAGGCTGAACTTCATCCTCATCGTCAGGCGCTGCCGGTTTGGCGTCACTGACTGCGGTATTCGCAGGTGAGGGTGTTGCAGCAGCGAGTGGGGCAGGGGGGGGAGCCACCACCACGGGTGGCGCGACCGCGATTACAGCAACTGGAGGCGGTGGCGTCGCCGGCTTGGCGGGCAGGGGCGGTGTCGGGGGGGCATTGACAGCCATGAGCCCGGCCTTGGGCTGCATTTCCCACCACAGATAGCCGCCAATGCCGACGCCGGCCACCAGGGTGACGAGGCTGACAGCGATGGCGAAGTTGCGATTGTTTTTGGGTTGCGGCGGCAGTTTCGCATCCAGGAGCTTGCGCGCGCTTTCCGGGGAGTTTTCGAGCTTTTTCCCCCGCACAGGTGCCGCAGGGGGGGGCGGAGGGGGTGGGGCTGCCGGAATTGCCGCAGGTTTCTTCAGCGGCGGCTGGGCAGCGTGCGCCATGAACTGCTCGTCCAAATCTTCTAGCCGGGTGGGCAAGTCGGGCAGCCGACTTCTTTTCTCGCCGGAGCCGTTCGCCTGTGGGGGAATCGCACTTTCAGGGGGTGGGCTTGTGCCTGCAGGTTCGAACGAGATCTCGTTGGGCCTCTCCGGGGTAGCCTGTACCGATATTGGCTCAAGTTCCAACCCCTGCTGGCTTTCAGCAGAGTCGGCCTGTCCTTGCCCCTGTGTGGCCAGCTTCTGCTTTTGCTGCTCCGCCTTGCGGAGCGCATCCATCAGCAGGCTCACTGTGGCTTGCTCCCGAAATCAAGCTGCTGACGTTGTGGGCCGTTGTAGTTCTTCCCGAAGAAGTCTTGCCCGGGCAAGCTTTGCCGATATTCGGAAAAATCACCTTCAATGCTGGCATCTTTAATGACAACAGGCCGGAGGAAGATGACCAGTTCTGTTTTGTTGCTTGTTTCCATTGCATCGACCGAATAACCGGATCGTTTAGTGGTGCCACTTTTGAATAAATTGCCAAAGATTGGAATATTGACTAATCCGGGTACGGTGCCAGTGTTGTTGTTAATCTCTTCCTGGATCAAACCACCCATGACTGCTATTTGCCCACTGCTGACCTTGATGATGGACTCCATTTCCCGCGTGCGGATTTCTGGAATCGGGTTCTTCACGTTTGCCGCTGCAAGCGATGGGTTGGGATCGTCCTTATACCCAGTAATTCTTGTGATGGTCGGGCGCACATTGATAGTCACTTCATCGCTGTCGCTAATCTGCGGAGTGACATTCATGAAGAACCCCACGTTTACCGACTTGGGGGTGGTGGTGTAGGTCGTCAATGAGGAGCCGTTGTTCTGTGAGGTTTCGGCTTTCATTTCGAAGTAGACCACGCTGTCTGCCACCTTCAGTGTCGCCGTCTGGTTATTCATTACGCTCAATTTGGGGCTGGAGAGTACTTTGACGTTTCCAAACTCTTCCAACAGGTTTACCGTGGCCTGAAACGTTCTCCCACTGTTGGCGGTTTGTATCGTGAATGCCCCAGAGGCTTCTTGCCATAATATGTTTCCAGCAACAGCAGCTAAGCCTGTGGGACTGGTTGCCGCCAAGCCTGCAGTGACTTTTTTCCAGTCGATCCCCTGCGTATAGCTGTTGCTAAGGTTGACTTCAACGATGGTGGCTTCGAGCAGCACCTGACGTTTCGCCGAGCGCATTACTTGATCGATGAATTGCTGAACCTTTTCATGCTGGCGACTGGTGGCGCGCACGACCAAAACCCCAGTTTCCTTGTTGGCAAAAACCGGGTTAGACTTCTCGTATTCGCCTACCTTTTTGGTTGCCTCGGCTCTGCTATCGATCTTCTGATTTCCCCTGCCGGATGCGGCGCCTCCGGGGCCAGATGTTTCAGTAGATCCATCCGCATTCTTCGTCTTGGTTCCATCGGTAATGCCAGAAGCAATCTGTCCTGTCCCCTCTGTTTTTGCCAGGACATCCATTTCTGTTTGCACTATGGCGCGGTAGCGAAGCCGGTCTTCTTCCCTGAGTATGTCGTCAACATTTTTTACCAGGCTGGACATCAAATCATTTTCGGTAGCGCTCTTGACTGAAGTCGAGGCAGTATTGCTTCCCGCACCTCCACTGGCGTTCCCAACGGCACTAATGCTGGAACTGGCAATCTGTGTCGATGTTGAAACATCACTCGTGACCGTGCGCTTCATGTTCACAAAGTCGATTTTGTAGTTTCGCAAAAACGGTTTATCCGGCATCACGGCGAGGTTCGGGCCGTCCAGTTCCCAGCGGATATCGACTTGCTTGGCGATCCGTGTGAGCAGTTGTTGCAAAGTCTGGTCGATGGCGTTCAGGGTGACGATGCCTTCGATGCCGGGATGGATGTCGACATTGAGCTTGGCATCGCGGGCGAGGGCGAACAGCAACTCCTGAACCCTGACGCTATTCACCACCACACTATAAGTCTCGACCCTCGGCGCGGGCTTCGGCTTCGGCAATGCCACTACCTGCTGTACCGGCGCGGGAATTCCCGCCGTCCCGCCAGCGCCGACTTTTTCTGCATTCAGGTGGCCGACACCCGGTGGTGCGATCGGGGTATTGGTACAGGCAGACACTACCAACGCAAGTGCCGAAATAAGCAGAGGTCTGTTCATGGCCGGATGAAAATGAAGAGGAGTAATCGCTATTTTCAGCATACCACCTTAAATGTCAAATGCAACCATATGAATTATTTTGATTTATTTATTGGTATGTTGCTGTTTAACTTCAGCCTGACTGCTTGGCGGGGATAGGGTCGATTCTGCTTCAGTACTGCCGGCAGTTTCTCCAGTGCATTAACGGCATCTTTACGCGAAGCATAATCCCCATAAATTACCCCATGGCGGCTGACCGGGCCGATGACAGCACGGTAAACCCGGAGATGTGGCAGTTCCACCCCCGAATTACGCGCTTTGGTGAGGAATTTCTCGACCTGCTCGGTGCCTTTGTTGTCGGTGGTGTAGATCTGCAGGAACCAGCGGTCGTCGGTGACCGAATCCAACCAGCCCTGACTTTCGGTCAGCAATATGTCCAGCAAGGGCGGGGTGGAGTTCTGGGCGCGCGGTTTCTTTTCTGGTTCCGGGGCGGGCGCGGTCTCGGCGGGCAGGGCTGGTGCGACCTGCAAGGGGGGCAGGGGAGTGATCGCGGCAACTGCCGTGGTGGCCGGTGTGGGTGGGGGCGACTCAGTGGGTGCGGCCGTTGCCGTAGGCGATGTTGAGGCCGGAGTTGGTACGACAGCAGGCTGGGCGAATCGCTGCCATAGCACCATCGCTACCAGCATGACAATGGCCCCGGCCGCCGCCCAGACCAGACCCGTTGGCGGTAGTTTTGCCACTTTGTGTGCGCCGGGGTCGGTGAATTCGGCATCCTTGATGGCGTCCTTGGCTTCTTTTGCCCCGATCTGGTGCGTTCCTCCTGCATAGGCGGAGAGCAGTGCTTTGTCGGCCAGGATATTGATGCGACGGGTCAGGCCCTGGGAAGCCTGGTCGATCAGTTTCAAGGCTTCGGGGCTGAAAACGCCCGGCCCGCGATAACCGGCGGCGCGCATGCGAAATTCGAGGTATTCGGCAATGTCGTCGCGCACCAGCGGTTCGAGACGAAAGCTTTGGGTGATGCGTTCGCGCAGCTGGCGCATGTCGGCGCGCGCGAGCGTTTCGTTAAGCTCAGGTTGGCCGAACAGTACCAGTTGCAGAAGCTTGTGGCGGTTCGACTCCAGATTGGAGAGCAGGCGGATTTCCTCCAGCGTCTCCTTGGGCATGGCATGGGCTTCATCGATCAGTACTACCACCTGCCGACTTTCGGCATAGAGCGCGAGCAGCTTTTCCTGCAAGGCGCGCATGACCGCGCTGGCACGGGCGTTTTCCGGAGTTTCGATGCCGAGTTCGTCGGCCAGTGCAAACAGGATGTCTTCCCGCGACAGGGAGGGATTGGCCAGATAGATGATGAAGACGTTTTCCGGCAGACGCTCCATCAGCACCCGGCATAGCATCGTCTTACCGCTGCCAACCTCACCGCTGATCTTGACGATACCCTCGTCGTGAGTGATCGCGTAGAGGAGGGCTTCGAGCGTCGCACCACGGTTTGCCCCGGAAAAGAAAAAGTCGGTATGGGGCGTGATGCGGAAGGGGGGTTCGCTCAGGCCGTAGTGTTCGAGATACATGCAGGATTCTCTTTGCTCTTCAGTTAGCCGCATCCGGCTTGTGGCGGGCCAGGGTATCGAGACGGTTATAGAGCGTGGTGCGGTTGATGCCGAGCAGGCGGGCCGTCTGGCTGACATTCCCTTCTGTCAGGCGACGGGCTGCCTCGATGTAGGCACTCTCCCAACGCATCAGCGTTGCATCGAGGTTGAAGTTACCGGAATGGGCGGTTAGTTCGCGGGCTGCGGCATCGACGAGGCGTACGTAATCTGCCGGCTGAATTATCGATGCGCTGGACTCTGGGGCCGATGCCGTGGTTAGGGCCGACTCCTGTTCGACCTCACCGGGGTCGAACTCTTCGATGAGGGCTTCTGCCGTGACGACCTGACCTGGATAGCGGGTGGCCAGCCGGATGACGATGTTGCGCAACTCCCGCACATTGCCGGGAAACTGATATCCCAACCAGAGCCCGCGTGCTTTCGACGCGAGGCTGAAGGCGGGCTGGTCCAGTTGGACGGCAATCTGGTTCTTGAAATGATCGAGCAGTAGCAGTCGGTCTTCGCCGAGTTCGCGGAGCGGCGGGATGGCGATGGAAAAAACGGACAGCCGGTGATAGAGATCGGCCCGGAACCGTCCGGCACGTACCTCCCGCTTCAGGTCACGATTGGTGGCGGCAATGACGCGGGCACGGGACTGGCGCGGCTGCGTCTCGCCAACGCGCTGGTACTCGCCGTTTTCGATGACACGTAGCAACTTCGGCTGTAGTTCAAGCGGCAGTTCGCCGATTTCGTCGAGTAGCAGCGATCCATCGGCCGCTTCTTCGAAAAAGCCCGCGCGCATGCCGGTGGCCCCGGTGAAAGCCCCCTTGGCATGGCCAAACAATGCCGCTTCCACCAGGGTTGGGGCGATGGCGGCGCAGTTGAGCGTCAGGTAAGGCTGGGTGCTGCGTCGCGACAACTGGTGTAGTGCTGCCGCCGCGAGCTCCTTGCCGCTGCCGGACTCACCCTCGATCAGGACCGGGAAGGGCGATTCGGCATACTGCCTCAATTGTGCGCGCAGTTTCTGCATGGCGGAACTTTCCCCAAGCATCGGCTGGCCGGTCTCGATGGTGCGGCCTTCCGCCACATCGAGCAGGCGGAGCAGCAATTCGCGCAGGCGATCCGGCGCAGCAGGTTTGGCGACGAACTCGACCGCGCCCAGGGTTCGGGCGTGGCGCGCATTGGTACTGTCATTCTGACCGGACAGGACGACGATGCGAATTTGCGGGATGCGCGCCAGCAGTTCGCTGATCAGCGCAAAACCTTCCTGGGGTCGATGTGGCAGCGGGGGGAGGCCCAGATCGACCAGAGCCAGCGCCGGCGTCTCGGCCAGGTTCTGTAGCAAGGCGATGGCTTCGGGCCGGCTTCCGGCAGAAAAAATAAGGAAGTCGTTGCGCAGGTAGTAGCCGAGGGTATCGGCGATCATCGGGTCGTCATCGACGATCAGCAGAGCCGGTTTGCCTGTGTTGATGTGCATGGCGTGCGATCTTACCCGATTGCCACTTGGTCAGGACCCGATGCTGCTCGGTAGCCAGCTAACATGCCGATTGCGGCATGGTTATAATGCGCCGCTCTTTTGTCCACTCCCTCCACTTATACGGTGTCTGCCGATCCTCTGGTCAAGATTCGCGACCTCAATTTTGCCTACGATAGCCGTGCGGTCCTGAGCGGGATCAATATGACCATTCCGCGCGGCAAGGTCGTCGCCATCATGGGGCTGTCGGGTTGTGGCAAAACCACGACGCTGCGCCTGATCGGTGGTCAGTTGCGGCCGACTTCGGGCGAAGTGTGCGTCGCCGGCAAGGCGGTGCACGAACTGGATGATGAGGGACTGTATCTGATGCGGCGGCGCATGGGCATGCTGTTCCAGTTCGGCGCATTGTTTACCGACATGTCGGTTTACGACAATGTGGCGTTCCAGATGCGGGAACATACCGACCTGCCCGATGAACTGATCCACGATCTGGTGCTGATGAAGTTGCACGCAGTCGGTCTGCGCGGTGCCCGCAGCCTGATGCCATCGGAGCTTTCCGGCGGCATGGCACGCCGCGTGGCATTGGCGCGGGCGATCGCGCTTGACCCGATGCTGATCATGTATGACGAACCCTTCGCGGGCCTTGACCCGATTTCCCTGTCGATCGTCGGCGAACTGATCCGCGAGCTCAACGACGCTCTGGGCATCAGCTCCATTGTCGTCACCCACGATGTTCAGGAATCGTTGAAGATCGTCGATTACATCTATTTCATGGCCGCCGGCAAGGTCGTAGCGGAAGGCACGGCCGAGGATATCAGGCAATCGACCGAACCTTTCGTCCATCAATTTGTCTGGGGCGAACCGGACGGGCCGCTGAACTTTCATTATCCGGCGCGCGATTACGCTCAGGAGATGCGTGAGCAGCCAGCCAGGCCCAAGGGATGGTGGTCGTGATGCCTGCCAATTTCCTGCGCCAGCTCGGCCACTGGACCACCGATCGCCTCTGGCGACTCGGTTTCGCCAGCCGCTTCCTATTGATGACGCTGCTGTATTCCGGTACTGCGCTGCGGCGTTTCAACCTGACGATGCGCGAAATCTACTTTACCGGCGTGCTGTCGCTGATCATTATCTTGGTATCGGGCCTTTTCGTCGGCATGGTGCTCGGCCTCCAGGGGTACGATACGCTGCAGCGTTACGGTTCGTCCGAAGCCCTGGGGGTACTGGTCGCCCTTTCTCTGGTCCGGGAACTTGGACCCGTGGTTGCGGCGTTGCTGTTTGCCAGCCGCGCCGGTTCGGCGATCACGGCGGAAATTGGTCTGATGAAGGCCACCGAACAACTCTCGGCGATGGAAATGATGGCGGTTAATCCGATCGCCCGAGTGGTTGCCCCGCGTTTCTGGGCCGGCGTGATCTCGATGCCCCTGCTGGCGGCGCTGTTCTCGGCCATGGGCGTGCTGGGCGGCTATCTGGTGGGGGTCCAGTTGATCGGCGTCGATGAAGGATCGTTCTGGTCGCAAATGCAATCGGCGGTAGACTTCCGCCAGGACGTCATGAATGGCGTCATCAAGAGTTTTGTCTTCGGTGCGCTGGTCTCCTGGATCGCTGTGTTCGAGGGCTATGACGCCGAGCCGACCGCTGAAGGCGTATCCGGGGCTACCACGCGTACCGTTGTAACTTCTTCCCTGGCCATCCTGGCCGCCGACTTTGTTTTGACCGCTTTCATGTTCCGAGGTGTCTGATGAACCGAGCCGCAATCGATCTCTGGGTAGGCCTGTTTGTTGCGCTGGGCTTGGCCGCACTGTTGTTTCTTGCCCTCAAGGTGGGGAACCTGAGCAGCACCGATGTGGGTGAAACCTATGCCGTACAGGCCAATTTTGATAATATCGGAGGCCTGAAAGTGCGTGGGGCAGTGAAAAGTGCCGGGGTGGTGGTCGGGCGGGTGGGTGAAATTCGCTTTGATCGGGAGAATTACGTGGCGCAAGTATCGATGAATATCGACAAGCGTTATCAGTTTCCGCGCGACACTATTGCCACCATCAATACGTCGGGTTTGCTCGGCGAGCAGTATGTCGGATTCGAGGTAGGTGGCGATCCCGAGATGTTCAAGCCTGGGGATGTACTCAAAAAGACACAGTCGGCCATGGTTCTGGAAAAGTTGATCAGCCAGTTCATGTTCAGCAAGGCAGCCGAAGACGAAGGCAAGAAATAACCTAAAGGCGCATGAAATGATAGAAATGAACATTGGCTACCGTCTGAAATCCGTCCTGACCGTAACCGTGCTGGCCGGGTTGCTGAGCGGTTGCGCCTCGTCCGGCAATCAAAAAGACCCGATCGAGGGTTTCAACCGCGCCATATTCTCCTTCAACGAAGGCGTTGATACGGTGCTGATCAAGCCGGTCGCCCAAGGTTACGATGCCGTCCTGCCAACCCCGGTGCGTACTGGCGTGACGAATTTCTTTGGCAACATCGCCGATTTCTTCATCGGTGTGAATAACCTCCTGCAAGGCAAGCCTGGTCAGGCGGCCAGCGATCTCGGCCGGGTGCTGGTGAATAGCACTATCGGTGTCTTGGGCGTGATCGACTGGGCGTCCGACATGGGTATGGAAAAGCACGACGAAGATTTTGGTCAGACCTTCGGCCGTTGGGGCATGGGCGATGGTGCCTATGTGGTGGTGCCGATTTTCGGGCCGCGTACCGTTCGCGATACGGCTGGCCTGGTGCTGGATGTGGCTGCCGATCCGGTCGGCCATGTCGATCATGTGCCCACGCGCAATACCCTGTTGGCCTTGCGCATCGTCGATACACGGGCCGACCTGTTGCCGGCCGACAAGGTGATCGAAGAGGCTGCCCTCGACAAATACTCATATGTACGTGATGGTTACCTGCAGTCGCGCAAGAACCTGATTTACGACGGCAATGCACCGCGTGAGAAATTGGACTGATTTTTTCCCTATCCCGATATTTTGGTAACTGGATTGAAAATGAAGCGTTTCCTAGGCTTTCTTGCCGCCCTTTTGTTCGCCACCAGCGCTACTTCGGCCGACTTGGCCCCCGATGTGCTGGTCAAGAATGTGACGAACGAGGTGCTGGAAATTGTGCGCACCGACAAGGACATCAAGTCGGGCAACACCAAAAAAGCGCTGGAACTGGTCGAAGCCAAGGTGTTGCCACACTTCAACTTCCAGCGCATGACCCTGCTGGCGCTGGGTCGTGATGCTCGTCAGGCCAGCCCGGAGCAGCTCAAGCTGATCGTTCAGGAATTTCACAGCTTGCTGGTTCGCACCTACTCCAAGGCACTGACCGAATACCGTGACCAGGAAATCTCCTTCAAGCCGTTCAAGATGACCGACGCCGATACTGAGGTCAAGGTCCGTTCGGAAATCCGGCAGTCTGGCGGCAAGTCGATTCCACTTGATTATTATCTGGAAAAGACCCCGGTCGGCTGGAAAGTGTATGACATGGAAGTGGCTGGCGTTAGCCTGGTGACCAATTACCGTAGCTCGTTTGCCCAGCAAATTCAGGCGGGCGGGATCGACGGCCTGATCCGTAGCCTGCAAGCCAAGAACAAGTCCGCTGCCGACCCTGCCAAGGCAAAATGACCGCCAGCGTCGATCGTTCCGGTGGTCGCCTGGCGGTAACCGGCAACATGACCATGGACTCCGCTGCGGCGCTACTGGCAGCTGGCATGACGGCCATGGGCAATGGCGAGGCCGAATTTGATCTGGCGGCTGTGCAAGAGGTTGATTCGGCTGGCCTGGCGGTCCTGTTTGGTTGGCAACGTGCTGCGCAGCGCAACGGCAAGTCCTTGCGTATCCTTAACCCACCGCAAAATCTGACCAGTCTTGCCGAGGTCTACGGCGTTTCCGAACTACTGCCGCTGGCCTGACCGGGCGTTGACGGCGTCCGCCTTGCCAGTGCGTTCCTCCCAGTATCCCCCCGGAGTTCCATTAAATGCTGGCGCCTGAACAGATCGAAGTATGGATTCGCAGCGGACTCGAGTGCTCGCATCTGTCTATCGCCGGCGATGGCCGACATTTCGAGGCGCTGATCGTCAGCACTGTCTTTGCGGGGTTAAGCCGGGTACAACGCCAGCAACGGGTGAATGCCCTGCTGCGCGAACATTTCGAGACGGAAACCCTGCATGCACTGTCGATGCGCTGCCTGACCCCCGAAGAATTCCGTGGATAAGCTGCTGATCGAAGGGGGCACCGCCTTGACCGGCGAGGCGATCATTTCCGGCGCAAAAAACGCCGCACTGCCCCTGCTGTGCGCGGCGCTGTTGACGCGCGAGCCGCTTACCCTGACCAACGTGCCGGCGCTGCACGATATCGCGACGATGTTGAAGCTGTTGGCGCAGATGGGCGTGAAAATCGAAAAAGTCGGCTCCGGCAGCACGGCGGAGACGATTACGCTCGATGCTTCCGGGTTGCACAACCCGGTGGCGCCTTACGAACTGGTCAAGACCATGCGCGCCTCGGTGCTGGTGCTGGGGCCGCTGGCCGCGCGTTGCGGCGAGGCGCGCGTGTCGCTGCCCGGCGGTTGCGCCATTGGCGCCCGGCCGGTCGACCAGCACATCAAGGGCCTGAATGCGATGGGGGCGGAAACCGCTGTCGAGCAGGGCTATGTCCAGGTCCGCGCATCGCGCCTCAAGGGCGCCCGCCTGTTCACGGACATGGTGACGGTGACCGGCACGGAAAACCTGATGATGGCGGCCTGCCTGGCCGACGGCGAAACGGTGATCGAAAATGCGGCCCGCGAGCCCGAGGTCGTTGATCTGGCCAATTGCCTGGTTGCCATGGGCGCACGCATTTCGGGTGCCGGTACGGATGTCATCCGCATCCGTGGCGTGGGCCGGCTGAGCGGCACCACCCACCGTATCATGCCCGACCGCATCGAGACGGGAACCTATCTGTGCGCTGCTGCGGCGACGGGCGGCGATATCCGGCTGACCCGTACTTCGGCTTGCTATCTCGATGCCGTCATCGACAAGCTGATGGATGCCGGTTGCGAAATCACTGTCGAGCGCGACGCGATCCGCCTCAAGGCCCCGGCCCGCCTCAATGCGGTGAGCCTGCGGACCTCGCCCTATCCGGCCTTTCCGACCGATATGCAGGCCCAGTTCATGGCCATCAACACCCTGGCCGAGGGCACTGCGGTGATCCGCGAAACCATTTTCGAGAACCGCTTCATGCATGCGGTCGAACTGATCCGCCTCGGTGCCGACATCAGGATCGACGGCAATACCGCCATCGTCCGCGGCGTCCCTGCCCTGCAGGGCGCGACGGTGATGGCGACCGACCTGCGTGCCTCGGCCAGCCTGGTCATCGCCGGCCTGGCTGCGCGGGGCGAGACGCTGATCGAGCGCATCTACCACCTCGACCGCGGCTACGAACACATCGAGACCAAGCTCGCCGCCCTGGGTGCCCGAGTGAAACGAGTCAAGTAAGTGCGGCGCGTAAAATAAAGCCATGAGCGCCAGTGCCATGATCACCATCGCCCTGTCGAAGGGGCGCATCTTCGAGGAAACCCTGCCGCTGCTGGCGGCGGCAGGCATCGCGCCGGAGGAAGACCCGGAAAAATCGCGCAAGCTGATCATCGCGACCAACCGGCTCGACGTGCGCGTGGTGATCGTGCGCGCTTCCGACGTACCGACCTACGTGCAATACGGCGCGGCTGACCTCGGCATCGCCGGCAAGGACGTGCTGATCGAACATGGTGGCGCCGGCCTCTACCAGCCGCTCGACCTGAAGATCGCGAAATGCCGCATGTGCGTGGCGGTACCGGCCGGCTTCGACTACGCTGCCGCCGTGCGGCGCGGTGCGCGCCTCAAGGTGGCGACCAAGTACATCGCCACCGCCCGCGAACATTTCGCCGCCAAGGGTGTGCATGTCGACCTGATCAAGCTCTACGGCTCGATGGAACTGGCGCCATTGGCTGGGCTGGCCGACGCCATCGTCGACCTCGTTTCCAGCGGCGGCACCCTGAAAGCGAACAATCTCGTCGAGGTCGAGGAGATCATGGCGATCTCCTCGCGCCTAGTCGTCAATCAGGCCAGCCTGAAAATGAAGCGCGCCCTGCTGCAACCGGTACTGGATGCCATCGAGGGGGCCATTCAATGATCCGCCGGATGTCTTCCCGCGCTTCCGGATTCCTTGCCGCGCTCGATGCCTTGTTGGCGTTCGACAACAGTACCGACGAGGCAATTGAAAGAGCGGTCGCCGACATCCTGGCCGCCGTGCGCATGCACGGCGATGCGGCCGTGCTCGACTGTACGCGGCGCTTCGACCGGCTGGATGTGGCGACCATGGCGCGGCTCGAATTGCCGCTGGCCGAACTGAAAGCGGCGTTCGATGGCCTGCCGGCCGACCAGCGCGGCGCTCTGGAACAGGCGGCCGAGCGGGTACGCCTCTACCACGAGCGCCAGAAGCTCGAATCCTGGGAATACACCGAAGCGGACGGCACGCGGCTCGGCCAGCAGGTGAAGCCGCTCGATCGCGTCGGCCTGTATGTGCCGGGCGGCAAGGCGGCCTATCCGAGTTCGGTACTGATGAATGCGATTCCCGCCAAGGTGGCTGGGGTCGGCGATCTGATCATGGTTGTGCCGACACCGGGCGGACAGAAGAACGCACTGGTACTGGCCGCCGCCCACTTGGTGGGCGTGGATCGGGTGTTTACCATCGGCGGGGCGCAGGCGGTCGGCGCGCTGGCTTACGGCACCCAGACCATCCCGCAGGTGGACAAGATTGTCGGCCCGGGTAACGCCTACGTCGCCAGCGCTAAGCGGCGCGTGTTCGGTACGGTCGGCATCGACATGGTCGCCGGGCCGTCTGAAGTGCTGGTGATCGCCGACGGTTCGGGCAATCCCGACTGGACCGCCATCGACCTGTTTGCCCAGGCCGAGCACGACGAATTGGCGCAGGCCATCCTGCTCTGTCCTGATCCGGTTTACCTCGACCGCGTCGCCGCCAGCATCGAGATACTGCTGCCGACCATGCCGCGCCAGGCGACGATCGCCGCCTCGCTGGCCGGCCGCGGCGCGCTGATCCTGGTCACCGACCTTGACGAAGCCTGCGTGATCGCCAACCGCATCGCGCCGGAACATCTGGAATTGTCCGTGGCCGATCCGCGCGCCCTGCTGCCGAAGATCCGCCACGCCGGGGCGATCTTCATGGGCCACCACTGCTCGGAGTCGCTGGGCGACTACTGCGCTGGCCCGAACCACGTGCTGCCAACCTCGCGCAGCGCGCGCTTTTCTTCGCCGCTCGGTGTCTATGACTTCCAGAAGCGGTCGAGCATCATCGAAGTCTCGGCTTCCGGCGCCCAGACGCTTGGCCCCATCGCGGTAACGTTGGCGCAGGGTGAAGGCCTGATAGCCCACGCCAGGGCCGCAGAAATCAGGCTGAAATAATTTCGCGCAGCGCGGCCACGAGCAGCGCGCACTGTTCGTCGGTGCCTACGGTGATGCGCAGGAACTGCTCGATGCGCGGCAGCTTGAAATGTCGCACGATGATGCCGCGCTGCCGTAGCGCCAGCGCCGACTTTTCGGCATCGTGCTGCGGGTGGCGGGCGAAGATGAAGTTGGCCGATGACGGCAGCACCTCGAACCCCAGCGCTGCCAACTCCTGAACCAGTGCGTGGCGGCTCTTGATCACTGCCTGGCGGGTGCGCTCGAACCATTCGCGGTCCTCGATGGCTGCGGTAGCGCCGGACTGGGCGAGGCGATCGAGCGGGTAGGAATTGAAACTGTTCTTGACGCGGTTCAGGCCGTCGATCAAGTCGGCGTGACCCACGGCAAACCCGACGCGCAGTCCGGCCAGCGAACGCGACTTCGATAAGGTTTGCACCACCAGCAGGTTGGGATAACGATTGACTAGCGCCACGGCAGAACAGCCGCCGAAATCGATATAGGCTTCATCGACCACGACGACCGAATCCGGATTGGCGACCAGCAGCGCCTCGACCTGGTCGAGCGCCAGGGCACGGCCGGTGGGCGCATTCGGGTTGGGGAAGATGATCCCACCATTGGGCTGGGCGTAATCCGCTACGCGCAGGGCGAACTGCTCGTCCAGCGGCACGGTGGCGTAGTCGATGCCGTAAAGCCGGCAATACACCGGATAGAAGCTGTAGGTGATATCGGGAAACAGGATCGGCTGCTCGTGCTTGAGCAGGCTCTGGAAGGTGTGAGCCAGCACTTCGTCCGAACCGTTGCCGACAAACACCTGGCGCAGATCGACGCTGCCGAAATACGCAGCAATGGCTGCGCGCAGTCGCGTGCTTTCCGGGTCGGGATACAGTTTCAGCGACTCACCGGTCGCTTGGCGCAGGGCATCGAGGACACGCGGGCCGGGGCCGTAGGGATTCTCGTTGGTGTTGAGCTTGACGAGCTTGGGCAGCTTCGGCTGCTCGCCCGGAACATAGGGCTGCAAGGCGCGGGTGGTGGCGCTCCAGAATCGGCTCATGAGGGGATCTTGATGGACGTGGCGACGGAGGTTGCAACAGCGTTGAAATGGTATCATGGCCTTGAATGCAACTCTGTGCCGAGACTGCGATGGTCAATCCGCAACGTACTGCCGACATACACCGCACCACGCTGGAAACCCAGGTTCGGGTCAAACTTGATCTCGAAGGCACCGGCAAGTCGCAACTGTCGACCGGGGTCGGTTTCTTCGACCACATGCTCGACCAGATCGCCCGCCATGGCTTGATCGACCTGCAGGTCGATGCGCGCGGTGACCTGCACATCGATGCGCACCACACCGTCGAGGATGTCGGGATCACGCTCGGTCAGGCGCTTGCCAAGGCTTTGGGCGACAAGAAGGGCCTGACCCGCTATGGTCATGCCTACGTGCCGCTCGACGAAGCGCTGTCGCGCGTGGTGGTGGATCTGTCCGGGCGGCCTGGCCTGTCGTTCAATGTCACGTTCTCGCGGGCGCAGGTCGGCGCGCTGGATGTCGACCTGGTCCGCGAGTTCTTCCAGGCACTGGTCAATCATGCCGGCATCACCGTGCATGTCGATAACCTGCGCGGCGACAATGCCCACCACCAAGCCGAGACCATTTTCAAGGCCTTTGCCCGCGCCCTGCGCATGGCCATCACGGCCGACCCGCGTGCCGGCGAGGTCGTGCCGTCGACCAAGGGTAGTCTCTAACCTAAGCAAGGCCAATCCCGCCCTCTACCGCAGGCATTTCCGATGAAGTCAGTGGCAATTGTCGATTACGGCATGGGTAATCTGCGCTCGGTGGCGAAAGCCGTCGAGCATGTGGCACCCGGTTGCCCGGTCGTCGTGACGGCCGATCCGGCGGAGCTTGCCGCCGCAGATCGTGTCATCGTGCCCGGTCAGGGCGCCATGCCCGATTGCATGCGCGAACTGCGCGGGCGTCGCCTGGCCGAGGCGGTGGTGCGGGCCGCTTCCGAAAAGCCTTTCCTGGGCATCTGTATCGGCTTGCAGATGTTGTTCGAGCACAGCGAGGAGGGCGATGTCGCCGGCTTGGGATTATTTCCTGGCCAGGTGCGGCACTTCCCCGACGCAGCGATGCACGATGCCGCTGGCGAACGCCTCAAGGTGCCGCACATGGGCTGGAACGAGGTGCAGCAGGCCGAGCCGCATCCCCTGTGGGCCGGCATTGCCAATGCGTCACGCTTCTATTTTGTCCACAGTTATTACGTCGAACCGGCCACGCCGGAGGTGATCGCCGGTTCGACGCATTACGGTATTGCCTTTACCAGTGCAGTGGCCCGCGCTAACATCTTCGCCGTGCAATTCCACCCGGAAAAAAGTGCGGCGGCCGGCCTCAGGTTGCTGAATAACTTCATGCACTGGAATCCCTGACCTCTCCCCTTCGGAGCTAGACGTACCATGCTGCTGATTCCTGCGATCGACCTCAAAGTTGGGCATTGTGTGCGCCTCAAGCAAGGTGCTATGGACGATGCCACGGTGTTTTCCGAAAATCCGGCCGCCATGGCGCGTCACTGGATCGAACAGGGCGCCCGTCGCCTGCACCTCGTTGACCTGAACGGTGCCTTTGCCGGCAAGCCAAAGAACGAGGCGGTGATCAAGGCGATCCTCGCCGAGGTTGGCGACGAGATTCCCGTGCAGCTGGGCGGCGGCATTCGCGACCTCGACACCATCGAGCGCTGCCTCGACGACGGACTCAGCTACGTCATCATCGGTACCGCTGCGGTCAAGAACCCCGGCTTCCTGCACGATGCCTGCACCGCCTTTCCCGGCCACATCATCGTCGGGCTCGATGCCAAGGACGGCAAGGTGGCGGTTGATGGCTGGTCGAAGCTGACCGGCCACGACGTAATCGATCTGGCGAAAAAGTTCGAGGACTACGGCGTCGAGGCGGTGATCTACACCGACATCGGCCGCGACGGCATGTTGTCGGGTGTGAATGTCGAGGCGACGGTGAAGCTCGCCCAGGCGTTGCGCATCCCGGTGATCGCCAGTGGCGGCATCGCCAGCCTGATCGATGTCAAGGCGCTGTGCGCCGTGGCCGACGAGGGCATCATGGGCGCCATTACCGGGCGGGCCATCTACGAAGGCACGCTCGATTTCCGCAAGGCTCAGGCCGAAGCGGACAAGCTGGCCTCGAAGTAACCGTAACGCCGTCCCGCCAGCGCCGACTTTTCATGCTCGCCAAACGCATCATCCCCTGTCTCGATGTCAATGCCGGCCGGGTCGTCAAGGGGGTCAATTTTGTCGAACTGCGCGATGCCGGCGACCCGGTGGAGATCGCGCGGCGCTACGACGAGCAGGGCGCCGACGAAATCACCTTCCTCGACATCACGGCGAGTTCGGATGACCGCGACCTGATCCTGCACATCATCGAGGCTTGCGCCGAGCAGGTGTTCATTCCACTGACGGTCGGCGGCGGCGTGCGCAAGGTCGAGGATGTGCGGCGCTTGCTCAATGCCGGCGCCGACAAGGTCAGCATCAACACGGCGGCGGTGCAGAATCCGCAACTCGTCGCCGACGCCTCCGGCAAGGTCGGCAGCCAGTGCATCGTCGTGGCCATTGATGCCAAGCAGACTGCGCCCGGCAAGTGGGAGGTGTTTACCCACGGCGGGCGCAACAACACCCACATCGACGCGATCGAATGGGCCCAGCGGGTGACGATGCTCGGTGCTGGCGAGATTCTGCTCACCAGCATGGATCGCGACGGGACGAAAAACGGTTTCGATCTGGCGCTGACCCGCGCCGTGGCTGAAGCGGTGGCGATTCCCGTCATCGCCAGCGGCGGGGTGGGCAACCTGCAACATCTGGCCGACGGCGTGAAAGCCGGCAAGGCCGACGCGGTGCTGGCTGCCAGCATCTTCCATTACGGAGAATACACCGTGCGCCAGGCCAAGGAATTCATGCGCGCACAGGGAATCGAGGTTCGACTATGAGCAATAAAAAATGGCTGAACGAGATCAAATGGGACGAACAGGGCCTCGTGCCCGCCATCGCGCAGGATGCCCGGACCGGCGCGGTGTTGATGTTCGCCTGGATGAACCGTGAAGCGCTGGAGAAGACCGCCCAGCTGGGTGAAGTGGTTTACTGGTCGCGGTCGCGCAGAAAGCTGTGGCACAAGGGCGAGGAATCCGGCCACACCCAGAAAGTGATTGAAATCCGCACCGATTGCGACAACGACGTGATTCTGCTCAAGATCGAGCAGACCGGCGGTATCGCCTGCCATACCGGTCGCAACAGTTGCTTCTACAACAAGCTCGAAAAGAGCGGATGGGAGGAGGCTGACCCCGTTATCAAGGACCCCAAGGCTATATACGGAGATAAAACCTAGCGTTTCCATACGTGCATGAAACACCCACAAGGCCCGCATTTAGCGGGCTTTTTTTGTTTCCATGCGTATCCTATGCTATTCTTGAATCAGGTAGCTAGCAGGTAGCCAGATAGGCGGCTAAGGTTGAAAAACGGGTAGCTAGGGAAAGGGGCGCGTCGATCATGGGAAAACTGACTGACCCGGGGGTTAAGAATTTCATCAAGGCCGGGAACAAGGGGACGCTATCCGATGGCGATGGTTTTACCCTGACCCTGAGCGCGGCAGGTACGGCAGTATGGGTACAGAGGTATTACCTTCACGGCAAGCGAAAAGAAAAGACGCTGGGCCGTTATCCTGATCTGACCCTGAGCGCGGCGCGAAAACTGGCGGCGGAGGATCGGGTAAAGGTCGGGCAGGGTGTCGACGTCGCCAGAGAAAAGCAGATAGTGAAGCGGGAAAACTTCGCGGCTTGGACGGTTCGCCAGTTGTCCGAAGATTACGAAGCGAAGGGTATGGACGGGCTGGCGGCGGCATCCATCAAGTCTATGAAGCAGCGGATTCGGGATTATGTCCTGCCAGCATTAGGACACCTGCCAGCGCGGGAAGTGACCGGCGCGGACGTGGTGTCGATGCTGGATACAACCGCCGATGTATCGCCCAAGCTGGTCAAGCCAGTGCTGGGTGTAACCCGGCAAATCTTCGCGCATGGCCTAGCCAAGAGAGTAATCGAATCGAATCCCAGCGCGGGGATAACCACGGTGGCGATGGTAGGACGCGGAGCAACCAGACCGAAGCGCGACCGCATCATGCTGTCCGATGCCGAACTACGGGCCGTCCTGCCAGTGCTGGGCCAGTATGGGCGCATCAATGAGCTAATCATCCGCATCCTGTTGTCGACCGCCGTCCGCTGTCAGGCATTGCACTTGACCGAATGGGAGCACGTTGATTTTGAAAAGCGGGAATGGCTGATCCCTGCCGGGGATGGCCGGAAGAGCAGGCGCAATTTCACTGTTCCATTGACCGAAGCCGTGGTCGGTTACTTTGCCGAGTTGCGGGCGCTGGCTGGTTCGTCGCGGTATGTCCTGCCAGTGCAAAAGAAAACGCGCGGCAATGAGAGCGACACCCCGAAGCCGTCGTCGGCCATTAACCCGGTAATCGTGCAGCTATGCACCGATCTGGTCGGGCAGTGCCGATCATTTACGCCCCACGATCTGCGAAGCACGGCGCGGAGTCATTTCGCAATGCTGGGAGTTTCTTACGAGATAGCGGAGCGATGCCTTAATCACACTATCGGTAGCCAAGTCGCGGCGATCTATGACCAGCATGATTACTTGACCGAACGGCGGGGGGCGCTGGAAAAGTGGAGTGCCAAACTGCAACGGCTGGAAGCGCCGAACGTGGTGGAACTTGCGACGGCGAAGGCTGGATAACCGTGCCTGACGGTATCAGGCAAGCGGCGGGCAAGGTGTATCAGCACCGAACCCGCCTAACCACGAAGCACCTGCATAGGAGGTAACAACATGGCTACTCAACAAAATACCATGCCCGTCGAAACGGAAAAGAAGCGCATTGCCGTCAATCTGGACGATCTGGACAATTCGACTTTGCGGATTAATTGCGCCCGTGCGATTCTCACGTCATTTTCGCTGTATCAGCGCGGCATGACCCCTAGCGAAGAGGTCTTGGCGGATGCGCTATTCGGTGTCGACCTGTTGTTGGAAAATGCGAATGACCTGCTGATTGACGGAAGCAATACGGCCAAGCATTAACAGTCTTGCCGCGCCTAGTCCGACGGGACGAAAACCGGGGCACCCTTACCCGGCTGGTGTGGCACCCACTCAAGGGAGCGTGATAGGGACGCGGAATGTCTAAATACGGCGAACTCACGCCAGTAACAATCTGGCAAATCGCTTGCGATGTAGATGAGAAAACAGCAAATCCTGCTGATGTACGCGAATTGCTGGAATATCTGTGCGACACCATCGACCGGAAAGACCCAATACCGCGCGAACTTCAAATCTACTTGGCGCGAGCGTTTCGGCAATTTCTGAGCGGGGATAGTACGCTACAAGCGGCGCTTGGCCTTGCTCGAAAGAAGGCGCGTCCTAAGGCTGATGCAGTGATGCGAACAATGATGGCGACGGAAATTTTGCGAAAACGACTAGCGAATTTATCGCATCAAAATGCAGTGGTCGAAGTGGCTGAGAAATATGGATATGGCGAGACTGTCGTAGGTCAATCTTGGGCCGAATATAAACATGACGCGCTCATCCACCTGCGATTAGAACGTCAATTAGACAAGTTTCCATGGAGTCCGCATGAGCTTGAACGCTTGTTAGAAATTTTCGACAGCGATACCAAATTCATTGCTTCGCTAAAGTCGATGACTATAGCGGCGTGATTCACTAGGGAAACGCTGAATAAGTGTTGATTGGAGTGAACGATTTCATTGTCATGCTGTCAG